>ERZ773021.134-NODE-134-length-57715-cov-11.4528_pt1 | contig 57715 bp, 63 predicted proteins | sample MGYA00511668_ERZ773021 | MGnify/ENA primary metagenome ERZ773021 (study PRJEB29015, sample SAMEA2737961) | human oral metagenome | biome: human oral; feature: human-associated habitat; material: dental | place: China | collected 2032 ...
CCGGCGTGTTGATGACGTTTTTTGATGACTGATGTAAACTGATGTAAGAAAACTGATGAAAAACACCATCAGAAAACCCCCGCAACGACTTCCCAAACCCGGTAGGTCTCCGAAAACACGGGGGTTAGACCAAACCCACACCCACGGTTGATGTGTTTTGACGACAAAAACCATCAACAAAATAGGCTACGAAAGACGCAAAACCCATGAGTGAAGAGCTAGAAGAAACACCTGAGTACGGTTACATCGTCGGCTCGGGGGACGCGCGGCAAGAGCTACGCTGGCGGTTCATCGTTGCCTTGGGTGCGTCCATGTCTAAGAACCCGCGTCGAGAACTAGCTGCCTACTGTCGCATGGTCGTTAAGGACGGGGAAGAGGCATTGACTGGTTCGAGTACTTTGTGCCTCCATCTGCTTGCTAGTGGCGTGGATGTTCTACGCGAGTGTTTAGTCGATGAGGACGATAGCGTGGAGACGTTAACCAATGTCCTAATGGGAGCCTCGCCCGCTGGGCCAGAGTGTTGGAAGGCGTGGGATAAGACTGCGACGGGCGTTGAGGGTGCTCGTGGCGTAGTTCCATTGCTTTTGCGTGCGCTGCTTTTGTGACCGGCGCTGTTTGGCTCGTGGCATGGTGATGGTTTAACTGCCTTGCCCGCTTGTAGTAAATGTTTCTTATCTAGTAACGCGAATTGTCGTTAGATCACGGAAGGACTTTTACTGTGTCGAGCGCGAATGTCATGCCACCGTATATGCAGATGCAAGAGTGGGACCTTGATGAGCAAGACAAGGTTATTAAGCGCGCGTTTCGCGTGTGGAAGCGGATTCGTCCCGCGCGGTTCTTGCAGAGCTTGTCGATGATTGTCCCTCAAGTGACACCGCAAGTGTTGCCGCCCGATATGCGTCACCCGCGTGTGGAAATTAAAGAGACGTGGGATGAGTCCATTCACCCGGACTATAAGAAACTACTCGGCGCGCCTGCCGTGCTGTATGACGGCCCACTGTTGCGTCCCGTGTACAACGATTACCGGGAGCATCTGCGTGATGAGGAAGTTCGTTGCCCGTCTGGGAGCGTCGCCGTACTGTCTGTTGATATTGGGCTTTCTCCCGAACAGTTCAAGAACCCGCCCGAGGGATACATGTATGTTCGAGCGGTCGGCCCGAACGCTGAATACCCCGGCGGCGGCTGGGTGTACTGCATTCCGAAAGTTTTCGTGAAGCCGGTACCTCAGTACGCTTTGTTCTTGTCTCGCCACACCCTGTCGGACACCGTTGAGTCGTACAAGGTGTATATCGACGGCTATAACGAAATGGTGTACCTGTCTATCGTCCAACAGTCCCCGTACACGACTCGGTATGCGAGTAAAGCTCCTATCGCTATTGCCGGGAGCTACGATCCGAACGTTGTTGTCGCTTACGCTGAGGAAGTTCTACGCGGTTGGGAAGCGCATGGGATTATCCCCCCGCGAGCGCAATTCACGCTCTCCACACGGGAATGCTTGTCGGTGTCTCACGCGAAACAGATGGACGCATAATGTATGCCGTCTGTTAGTTTCCTGCAAAAACCCGCTAGTGGTGGCATACGCGAGTAGCAGGTTTTTATACTAATTAACAGGCACATGGGTAATGCCCTCCTTTCTGGTTGTTGTGCTTTTGGTTTGGAGCATGTGGCGCTGTCCTCACAAGGGATAGCGCCACAGCTGTTTATGCGGCAGTGTGGTCGTGAGGTGGCGTTCTAAGCGTGAGTGTTGTTCCAAGCCGAGGAAGGAAAAGAGAAACATGGAACTGCTGATGATGGTTGTTCACCCGACTGCCACTAAGGATTACTTGGCTGTGTGGCGATTGTCGGGCGTTAACGCCTCGAAAGAGATCGCGCCTGATGTTGTGAAGGCTGCTGCGCTCAAGCACAAGGATGAGGCTTCTGGTGACGCGAAGAAAGTGATTGACGTTGTTGCTGACATTGAGGGCGCGGAAAGTGAAGTGCTTGGTGCCGGAGTACTGTTCACACCTCAAGCTGTTAAGGGCATTGCCGAGAGCCACTTGAAGGAGCGCACCGACTACAAGGAGTGCGTCGTCGTTGACTACTGTTCTTCCACGCTCCTGTGGAGCAAAGACGGCGAGTGGAAAACCATGCCACTGCTCGCGGACAACGCGACTGATGGGGACGACGCGCCGGACACGCCCCTCGCTGAGCTGTTGAAGCGCGTTGAGGTCTCAGACCTGACCGCGTTCACTGGCGAGAAGGCTCGTATTCGCACAGAACGATCAGTGAAGCGCCACTGGCCTTACGTGTTGAAGGTCAAGAAGGTCCGCGAGGTTCCCGATGAGGAACTTACCGGCCTGCGTAAAGACATTAAGGGCCTGCGCCTGTTGGATATTGCGCTTGAGACCGGCGTTGTTCACCTGCTTGTCCCTAACTGTAAGGACGTGCGCGGGGGAGAGGCGCAACGTTACTTGTGGCATAAGCAACTGGCGCGCGCCATCTACGCTTTCGAGCGAGATAGGGTTGCTCAAAAGAAGATGCAAGCCGGTCAGGAGAAAATCTTGATTCGCTACGGTGAGTCAGAAAACCCGGTGTGTGTGGCGATCACAGCGGAAGCGCTGAAGCGGGAGCTTACTATCGACGGCGAACCCGAAAAGGGCGCTACGAAGCACGTCTACACGGCAGATGACATCACGATCATTCGCTACGGTGAGCGTGGCTGGGAATGGAGTTACTTCGATATTGGGGAGGGGAAGCACCTAGTGCAGCGCACCGGCCAGAACGGTGAAGGGATATTCGTTCTCAAACAGAGCGCATGGTGTCTGCTACGGGATGCCGTGGACTTCAAGGCCCCCGCAACTGAGGATGAGATGATCGACAGCCTGCTTCGCATGATGAACAGCTAAAAAGCCCCCACTGAGCCTTACTGTGGAGTAAGAGTCGGCGAGATAGGGAGAGGCCCAGAACAGAGCTAAATGGCTGTTCTGGGCCTCTCGTTTTTGTGTCTGCAATTTTAGCTTGCGAGGACTTCTTGCCTGCGGGCAAGGGTTTCACGCATTTCCCTGCGCTCCTTCATGGTGGTTCCACCCCAAATACCGCGTTCTTCATCTTCTGCTGTGAGTGCGGCTTCTAGGCACTCGATACGCACGGGGCACTGTGAGCACAGTTCGATTGCCAGTCTGGCTTGCGCGGACTGTCCCGCGCCGGGGAACCAAATGTCCGGGTCAGTTTGGGAACAGATTCCTTGCTGCCGCCACGATTCCTTGTTGTTGGTGAGAATGATGTCGTTAACGAACTTGCGCATTGGTCGCATAATGGTGGGCTTTCTGGTTTGGATTTGGTTTGGTTTAGGCAAGAGCAATGTACGTGTAGGAGCCGTCCGGGAACAGGAAACGCGGCCCGTCCGGGTAGGAGACGGGAATATCAGCGGGGTCAGCCCATTGGGATACGGCCCACCCACGCTCTCGGGCTTCTTCCCGGTGGGTTTCCACGTACCCGTGACACCCGGTGGTGCCGCTTCCGCATAAGACGATGAGGTTGACGGGACTGTTGATTTCTTCGTCTTTCGTGCCACCCATTCCGCGTGCTTTACGGTGCTGGATAGAGGACTGAATGTACGTGATGTCTTTCCCGCACCGTGCGCACCGCCACCCGTCACGGTTGTACACCAACATGCGGGTTTCAGGGCTGGGGCCGGTAGACCTGTGAGACTTACGTGAGGCCATGTCAGATCAAACCTTCTTCGCCGTCAAGCTCAGTTTCGTCGAGAGCGTCCTCGGGCATGGGCACGTCGCCGTAGTTCAGGCGCTCGTGGATGTTGCGGAGCATCCGGCGTACCGTGTCGTCGTCGAGAGTGTGGACGGGTACGGGGTGCGCGAACCCAAAGTCGGCGTAGAGGTTTTCGGTTTCTACGTAGTCGAGGCGCTGATCGAGGAGCTGGGCGAGTTCACGCTGTGATGCGCTCAAAAGCGGGGGACGCTGCTGCTCGGGAGCTGCTGCGGGCTGGGGTGCGGGCTGCTGCATGACAGGAGCGGGAGTGGGCATGTTGCGCGGAGGCTGAGGCGCATACCCCTGAACGGGCGCGGGAGCATTGTCTTGCTTTACGGGGACGCTTTGCGCGTGAGCGCGCTGCTTTTCCATTTCCCTGAGCAATGCTGTTGCTTCACTGGGGCGCATCGTCTCATACGTGCGAGAAGGCGCGACGCACTTCTTAATGAGCGCGCGCTTAGCGCCGGGGGACATGCCGGTCAACGCTGCGGAGAGCGCTTCAATCTCGGCCTTAATGTCAACGGTTTCCGCCGCGTTGCGCTCGTGCTCGTAAGAGACAAGGGTGGGGAGGATTTCGGTTGCGAGTTCTTCTGCGGTGCGAGATTGCAGGTCGTCGAGCGTGAACCCGGTGAGGTTTTTGAGGGTTTCGTCGTCCAACTTGAGGTAGTCGATTTCAGCTTTCACGGGAGCAAATGCGTGCGCGAACTTCTTCTCGTGGTCGGAGGAGATTTCTTCGGGAGTGTAGATGAGGCCGTTCAGCACGTCGGCTGCGTGACGGCGGCACACTTCAGCGACAGCGCGGTTGGTGAGCATTTCCTGTGTGTGCTGAATCCAGAACGTGCTGGAACCCCACAGGTGAGCGCGGCGGGCGCGCTGTTCGTCCCACACGCTCGTGTAGGTCTGCTTCTTGGTGCCTGTCGCTGCGGGGCGAGTGAGAGTAACGGTCGCCGTGTGTGTGGCTTCGTCGTAGGTTTCTTCGAGCGTGAACCCGTGTTTGAGGACTGCTGCGGTCATCATGTTCACGCTGATAGTGGGCTTCACGTCGCCGGAAGAATCAGGGATGAGGTGGATGCCGTTAAGGACTGCGGAGATGTTAGCGAGTCCGGCGGCTTCGCCCATTTCCATTGCAAAGAGGATTGCGCCCGCGTTGTGGCGGTAAGCGGTGGGTAGGACGGTGTTGGTGTCTGCGAGAGCGAGGGCGTAGGCGAGACGCTGGTCGAAAGTGAGCTGCGAGAAGTCCATTGTTTCTGGTCCTAGTGGTTGTTGTGGTTTAGTGTGTGAAAGTTTTGGGGCGGCGGGCGCGCTTTTGGTTTGGGAGAGCACGCCCGCCACAGTGGGTTTACTTGGTGGGGAGTTCGTCGTCGCCCATCTTGAGAGTGGTCAGGAGGGACTTGACGGTGACGGCGGTGTCGAGTGCGTGAGCGCGCTGTTCCTCAGTGAGAGAGACGCGGAGCGTGCCGCGCATGGCTTCTTCGGACTTGACAGACACGCCTGCGGGGAGTTCCCCGCCTTCGCGTTCGATGATCGAGTCAAGTTCACGGTATGCCTTAGATGCTGCGGGGAACGTTACGGTCATGACTGCGCCATGATCGTAAATCTCATGTTCTTCGCACCACGTGGCGAATGCTGCTGCGTCGTCGATCTTGTACGCGCTTCCGGGGCGAACCCACGTGATCGTGCCGGAGGTTCCCATTCCGTCGCCGCCGAACTTGTAGCCGCCCTTCTGCTTGGTTCCTGCGAAACGCTCGTCAAGATTGTCGAGGATATAGCCGGAGGCCATAGCGCGCGCGTTCTTCAATGCCTTTTCGAGGACGCTAACAATGATGAGAACCTTGGGTGCGAGGATGTCCCACTTCTTAGAGGGACGGAGCTTCTTCACATCGGCCATGATGATGTTTCCTTTCGATTGAACCGATACAGGTAAACGTATGGGTGTGGGGGAGGTTGGGAGCTAGTTCTTGCCGCCGCGTCTCACCGCGTGGGCTTCGGTCTTGTAAGCCTGAGCTTTCTTGCGGGCAATTGCGATCATGTGTCGGGCTTTTTCGCGCTCGTAGCGTTCTTGTGCTTTGGTTTGCGTGGTGGTCATTGGTTTGGTCTTTCGGTTTTTATTGGTGGCGTTGCAACCACCCTTATAGTGTACCTAAATTATGCGACTATGGCTAGTCGGTTAGGCCGCATTTTTGGAGAGTGTCGGCCAGTGCCTTCTTCTCTGCGCTCGTCACGCTCAGCCCATACTTGGCTTTCACGGCAACCTGCTTAGACGCATACGTGCAAGCGAACGCCTCGTTGTGGGGCATCCATTGGCTTGCGTCCTTGGAGCCTTTAGCTTGGTTGTCGCTGCCGTTTACTGCGAGCAGGTTCTCGGGGTCGTTTGCGAGGGCTTCGCGCTGGTCTTGGGTGAGCTTGTCAGCGCCACTACGCCATGCGTTCTCTAGGGCAACAACGTGGTCGATTTGGACCTTGGAGGCATTCTTTTTGGAGAAAATGATTTGGGTGCCCGAGTAGGGGTCTGCGAGGCTACCGGAGACGATGACGCACTTGTTTGCTTTCTTCGCTTCGTCTGTCCGGTAGGAGATGTTGGTTAGGTCGCGGGCGAGAATGTCATTGCGAGTGTCACACCCGTTGTGGTCTACGTCTTTCCATGCGGGGCCAAAGTCGGCTACGCGGTCGTATTTCCCGTTTGTTTTGGGGTTGTCTACGACTTTGAGGGAGTCGAGGGTTGAGAGTGTCCCGCCCTGTGCGGGGGTCGCTTGGATACTGACCGCATTGGTCGGGTTTGCCGTGGGGGTAGGCGAGTGGTGCTCCACTCCGATAGCCCAAAAGATTGCAAGCACGATGACTGCTACGAGAGTGAAAACAAGCATTGCTTTCACATTGGACGCGGCAGGGCTTTTCTTTTTGCGCATTGGTACGCTCCTATGTGGTTGTTGGTTGGTTTGGTGACTTTAGCCTAACAACCCTGTCTGGCAGTTGCGTCCAGTTTGGGACGGTTTTTGGTGTCTTATATTTCATGCATGTGACTTACAGCATGTTCACAAGGATGGTCCATAATCTGAACGCATGGTCCCACCACTTGAACTGGAAAAGTCTCCCCTCGACTTCCTCTCCCACACGTGCGCTGCACTGTCCGGCGATAGTGACACGCTCATCCACTCTGATGACGAATCCAGCCCAGAATGGCTGTGGCTACGCCTCATCAACGCCTCGCCCTCCCCGGTTGGGCGGACGGACTTCGCGCCCATGCTCATACAACAGCTCTGCGATGCTCCCACAGGTAATCCGCTTGGCTTCTACCGTGTCCGTATTCATGGGGGGTCCGTGTACTTCACGTGCGACACCACTAGGGGAGAAAGCGTCCCACGTCGTGCGGCTGCTGCTATCCGCAAAATGGTGGAAGCCGTAGACAAGGGACTCCCAAATCCTTTTTGGCCCGCTGAGTGGGACCACCTTCTCACTCGCGGGGGAATAACGTTCACCCCGTGGGGAGAGTGCGCGCCACGCATGACACAAACATGGGAAGAAGCCATGCAAGACATGACACGGTGTGCCTAAAAGGTACATTTTTGGCCAGGTGTGCTATTCTTGCGTTTAGTGGACATCCCCCGTCCACTCACACTGGTCTTTATGTCTAGTGGAACATTGTGATGTGATTGAACTAGAAACGGGGCCGTGACGCTTTCCTGTTGTCGTCATGGCCCCGTTTCTTTATGCCCATTTTCCGCTAGTTCTAGGCTTTCACGGCCTCGTAGTATTCCTCAATCACGGCCTGTAAAAGATCGTTGTAGAACTTCTTATCGGTGGGGTGGAACAGTTCGTATTGTTTCCCGTCCGCACTGCGGCCCGTGGGCATTCTCAGGGAGTATCCGCCTGCGGTGAGTACCAGGCGCACGCCGGTGAGGAGCATGATTCCACTGACGTACACGCACGCTTCGCATAGGTAGTCACTGGGGTCGGGGCTGACGTGGGCGATTTTGACTCGTTCAATGGCTGCGCTCATAGGTTGAGTCGCCCCTTGCTCCATCGGACGCGACCGAGTTTGATTTCTTTCTCAATGGCCCTGCGGGGGAAGAACTGTTCGGCTTCTTGGATGGTTGCTCCGGGGTGTTCTTCTAGGAACGCTCTGAGCGTCGTAGGGGCCGTGTACACGCTCTCGGTGACCTTCCGGGCCTCCGGGCGTTCTACGGGCTTCCTAGCGGGCATGTGAGGCTCTGTAGAGGCTTTACGTGCAACTTGCTCTACCGCGCGCGGTTGGATAGCTGGACGCGGCTTCGACGCTTCCGCCACAAGCTCATCTTCCGACAGTTCCCCAAGGAGCATTGTCAGCATGTCAGGAGTCAACAACTGTTCTTCTTGAGCCAGACGCAACGGCTTAAGGTACTTACTGCGATCAGCGGGGGTAATGCGACGCGGGTGGGAGAGGAAACTGAACCCTTGGGCGCGTTCCTTCGCCTCGAACTCAGCGAAAAACGCTGCTTTCACCTCGTCATAGTTCCATGTGCCGATCACGCGGCCCAGATGATACGGGCCTTGAAGATCGTTCAAGCGTTTACCCACCGTAGGGTCGAGTTCAAGATTCATTGCAGGAGTCCCCAAATGCTAGACGAGTCCAGTTTTTCTGCGTCCGAGGCGCTGATCGCTGCCTCTTCCGTGGTCTCAGTGGTTTCTTCGACCAACAGGTCATCTTCTTCTTCCTCATCGTCGTCTGCCATGTCGTAGAACGTTGGCACGGTCATCGGCTGGTTGGAAGCAGGCGCAAAGCCGAGCTTTTCCCAGTAGGAGGAAATGTAGTCAGAGATCGCCGTGGTCTCGCTCTGGTCGGCTGCGAGCATCGCGGCTTTAATGAACGTGGGCGCACCGTCTTGAACGAATGGGAACTTCGCTCCCATGTCGCCGGGATGCGACAAGGCATGGGGGAACTCGCTTGCCGTGCGAATACCCAGTGCGCGTACAACGTCCTCAGCAACGTTCGTTCGCAATACTGCTGCTGCGCGTATCTGCTTAATAGCATCAGCGGGGAGGTGAGAGTTCACTGCGCGCTGCGGGGTCACAATGATGTAGATACCTAGCGACGCGAACGTGTTCGTCACCTTCTTGAACAATGCTTCATACTCAGACAGGTCGCTGCCCATGCCGTCACTGATCGTGGAAAGCTCATCGAAAAGCATGTAAATGAACGGCAATTCCACATCCGGGTTGAGCTTCTTAAAGTCCAGAATGTTCACCTGACCAGACTCAGCGAACATCTTGGAACGACGGGGAACCTCAACATTGGCAATGAACCGTAGAGTCTCCAAAATATCGCTCGACGTAAAAGCCTTGCGGCGAATGTGCGGCAGGTTCAACGACGCATAGTCAGAGGCTTCGCCCTTCGCGTCGCAAATAGCGAACTGAATCTCCGTCGGAGGCGCATACGCTGACATCTGGCACACAAGATTCTTCGCGAACACTGACTTACCTGAACGGGTAGGGCCAGCAACAAGAATCGAGTTCAACCCATACAGGGAGCCGTACTGTGGCTTACCCATACTGTCCACGCCGATCACGACAGGGAGCTTGTTCTGCGGGTTGAGAATAAAGTCCCGCACGCCCTTGTCCTGATACAGGTCGCCGGTTGAGAGCATGATTCCACCATCACCCTTGTACAGGTGAATGAACGCCTTCGAGCCGGACTTGAAGCCAACGGCGCGCGCGTTCGGGTGTTCTTCCACGCCTCGCTCGTCGTAGCGGTAGATGTCTGCGAGTTCTTCTGCGAGTTTGTCATGAGACAGTCGGGAACCGCGCGACACGGTGAACACGTACATGAACTGGTTTTCTTGCGCGCTCAACAGCTCAGGCATTGAATCTTCAGGCGTGTTGATCTGCTTCGCCGCGCCGTAAATCATTTCAGCGAACACAGCCCACTGTGACGTGTCCTTCTGGTAGGTCGTCCACGCACTAATCGACGGGTTAATGCGGGGGAGGATGGCCGAGAACTTCTCAAAGAGGAACCCGCGCGTGTACATGCCTTTCATGCCCTCGGGCACGTCGGCTTCGCGGGGGATTCCCGTCGAGACTGGCTGGGCGGGCAGGAGGTCACCCCACCCCAAGTCCTCTTCCTCTGTCTCCACCGTGGGAGCGGCTTCTACTACCGGCTCACTGCTGAAAGCAGGCTCAACCGGGGCGGGCTGCGGCAAGGGAGCGGGTGTCTCGGCAACCGGCTCGGGGGCGGGGCGGTTCTTGCGCGCGCGCAACGTGCTTAGCGAGAACCCGCCAGTGAACAAGAGCGCGCCACACATGGCAGAAAACATGCCGCCCAAGAGGACATACGCGCCAAAAGACAAGACGGGAACAAAGATGCTGAGCAGCGTGAGGAGAGTGCCCGCAACGCACGTGCCCGCCGAGAGCTTGAGAGCACTCAGCCCGGTCTCGGCAACGGTGTCAGCCGTATGGTCCTTGGAGGCTTTGACGGCTTCTTTCGTGAACTGCCATGAGGCTTGGCCTGCTGCCATTGCCGCGCGCTCTGCCGTGGACTGTGCGCTCGCGGTCTGGTCTTGCCCAATATGAGCGAAAGACATGCCGCCGGGTTGCCCTAAGCTGCTGGACGCATAGGGGGCGAGCTGCGGGCCACTGATAGTCCGCTCAGGCATACCCCAATCCAAGTTACTGTCACCCATTCCCGGAGCATACGTCGGCTGGTGCGTGCGCTGCTGGTAGCGTCGCAACGCTTCATCATCATCAGAGTTAAAAGCCACGGGTTCACCTCACCAAAAATAGAGACACAAGCACGGTCACAACAGCGATAAGCACGGCGACCACGTAAAAGCTATTCTTCGTGGACTCGTTCATATCAAGCGACTTCACCCACGAGATCGACAGGATTAAAAACATCGTGATAAGCGTGACTAACATCAGCGCGCCCAATCCTTGTACTGGTCAATGATGTAGGACGCGGGGTCAACACCATCAGAGTCTTTCAGGAGGTTGTCGAGGTCCTTGTCGATAGAGACCAGCCACCCGGTGTCTTGCGCGGGATAGCGCTGCACGGTGATATCGAATGACACCTCACGCATGGGAACGTCACTATCACTCGTCGTACCGGTCTGAAGATGGTCAATGGACTGCTGGTAAGCGTTCGTCACGTACTGGTAAGCGATCTGCTGGCCTTTAGCCGAGTCAGCCTCACCCTTCATCGCGTCCTTGAGCTGAGCAAAGAGCTTGTCTTTGTCCTTGAGCCAGAAACTCTTGTTACTCATGTCGATCATCTTTGCGCGCACCGTGTAGGACTCTTTATCGCCCGTAAAGTTCGCGCTACGAGACACGCTCTGCACCTGCAAGGACAACAGGCCAAGACGGTAGCGTTCCCGCTTGTACTGGTCCTTAAAGTCAGATGTTGACGCGGTAGAAGAATCGAAATAGTCCGCGTAAGTTGTCACGACGCTACTGCGACGCGAGTAGAACTGTGCGGTCGAAAAGTCCAGCGTGTTCAAGGCGCGCATGTACGTGTACACGACCTCATCAGGAGCCGTATCCTTGTTCCCCAGCGACAGGGGTGTGCCGTCGGTGTCCCAAATGAACCCATCCTTGGGGGTGCCGTACTTTTCGCGTAGCTTGTCTTGCTGGCGCATGAGAACTTGGTCTACCCCTTCAGGGCCGCTCGATGCGGAAGCATTGCTTTTCGCTGATGCGGATGCTGCGACTTCTGCGCGTACTTTATCGACGTTCGCTTGTGCGCTGCGTGACCTTACGAGACCGTATGTGCCGATCAACAGTGCAATCACCAATGCGACAGCGATTCCTGCCGTCGTGCCCCGGTGGGTTTTCACCCACTGGCCTACACCGTTCATTTTCGCTTTCTCGTCCACTCCCTTAACCTTTCTAGGACCGTCTGAGATGTTTACTCGATTCCACTAAAGAAATCATCAGCACTCGGCTCACTGTCGGCCTTATTTGGCATTGCCGCGTGCTTACCGCGCCCCAAAGCGGAGGGCAGTGTCGGTTCGCTTGCGAGAATCTTATCGACTTCGCTTTCCAGAATCGTTGTCTCAAGGTGCGGGCCATCGTCCACGCTTTGCGAGAGTACGCCGTCGAGGACTGTTTCTTCAGGGTCTCGGCTCGTACCAGTCTTGAACAAGCTGCTCTCGGCAATATAGTCGGGGAGCATGACTTTACCGACCGTGAGGACAGCTTGATTCAAGCAGATGAGGAACGCACGGTTATACGCGCTGGAAAGTTCACTGCTGAGACCGTTGTAGGCTTCGGCAGTGTTCGAGCTTGCCGCGATGCGTTCAAGTTCGCGTTCGATCACGTCTTGACTGAACCCGTTCTCACCACTGGACAGGGCGTGAGCAAGGCCCTTACGGTCCTCACTGCTACCCAAGTAGCCAATAGCCCACGACTGGATGTTGCCGAGAATATCGAGACCGTTTGCCTTGTCGAGGAACTGTCCCGGCTCGTTAGAAACAATGAGGTTGATGTCGCCCATCTTTCGGCCACCCGTGAGGGCCGTGCCGATAATTTCCTTCGCACCGGGAATACGCGCCCAACGCTGCAATTCTTCCCACACGGTTGCGTTGAACTTGCCAGCGGCCTTACACGCCACAGAGCGAGCGTGGTGAACGACAGCCGTAGACAGGTGCGCGATCTGGACACTGATGTCGTCCATCGTGTTTGAGGTTCGCGAGGCCATACCCAAAGCGACAGACACGAACCGCGCGTCCTTCACGCTCTTGATCGACACTCGGTGGGAGAAAATGTGTCGGCTCGCCCCGTCCGGCTCAAAGAACTCTGCGAGCTGCGCGCGAATAAACGTGAGTGTTTGAGCGAACGCCGGGTCAGTGAGACGGTAGTCGTCACTGTGACCGCCCACGATCATCTCGTGCTGCTGCTTAATGACCGCATACACGTCGAACAGGCTCAACCCTTCACTGCGATGCCACGTGTGCGGTTCAAGGGAGGACACTCCCGCGCGAGAGTAAGTCGTGGACACTGCGCTTTGGAGAATCTGCCGCGCCCACTCGCTCTCGGAGCCGCGCCCGACGAGGGCTGACAGGTATGCGAGCGTGTACTGTGCGGACACGTCGTACATGGACATGTCGTCTGCGATACGGTCCTCAGAAACAGCGATTTCGAGGGGGTCAAAGTACTTCCCGTCATGCCCGCCCATGTCTACGATCACGACATCTTCCGGGTTTTGCGCGGCATATAGGGCGGCGATTGGTTCGTATTCGCTGCCTTCAACGTCGTTGACGGTGATGCGGATACGCGGGTCGTTGAGGAACCCGATCAGCCACGTTTTCACGATGTAGGACTTACCGCCACCGGTCTGTGCGATCACGAGGACGTTCTCAGCGCTCATGCCCGAGGCGTGGAAGAGCTTCAGAATCGGGTAGAGCGTGGAAATGTCCGTCGCAATGTACATGCCACGGCTACCGATAATGCCTTGGTCGTAGCCGGAGAAACGGGAAATGATCTCATCGGGGAGCGTCATCTTCCCGGTCCTACGGCCAATGCCACGCGACGCGGGCCGCAACGCGCTTGAGGCCGACAGGAACGAGGCGATGTCATCTTCCACGCGGCTAATGTGAAGCCCGCACTCTGCGGCTTCCTTCACGATTGCTTCAAGAGCGCGATCAAAACCTTCCCCACGCGGCCCAGAAAGAGCCATGTAGGACTGGAACGTAAACACGCTGCGCCCAGCTTCGGTTTCTTCCTTGAAGAATCGCGTGCTGTGTGCGCGGCGGAGCTTACGGGCAACGTCTTGGGCTTCCTTCTCGGGAAGATTGTTCGTAGACGTTGGCATGTCTACTTTCCCGCTGAGGAGGTTGTCGCTCTGCGTGAGGAGGTTCTTCAGCTTGCCTTTAGTCCAGTCCGCGTCAAACGGCGTGGCGGTCGTGAAGAACGCGAGCGTGTACTGCGAGGAGCCGAGACGCGCACGGAGCCTGCTGCGCATGAACAGGGGGACCTCATGGTCGTATGCGTCAATCGTGTAGAAAACGGTGACGTTTTGGGGGCCGGACATGAGAGCAAGATCGTCCGTGTACAAGGAGTGGTTGCGTGCGGGGAACCGCCCGGAAATATTACGGTTCGTCGAGCGTTGAATCATCCACTGCCAGAGCTTCCAAAACGGGATTTCTTGGACTTTCTTACGGCGCTTAGGGGTTTTGGTTGGCATGGTTAGTCTTTCTGGTGGTGGAGTGAAGCAGCATCAATGAGCCTGTACAGGTCGGTCCATTTCGCGTATGCGACGCGACGCAATTGTTCGTTCGCCGGGTATTCGACGAGGGCGGGGACTGACAGGAGGAGGGTAGGGGCTGCGCCCACGGACGTGAATGTGCGGGTCTTGTCGAGTTTCGCGAGCCGGTTTGCGGTTCCTTCGCTTTCTACCGCGTACAGGACCTTGCGGCGGCGCGGGCCGACGTGTTCAACGACGTGCCAGTTCGCGTGGGTCGTGTAGTCCACGATGATAGCCGCGTCGAACGCGGTGGATGCGAGGAGCATGTCGTTAATGACGTTGCTTGTCGGATGCTGGGTGAATACGACGCGAGCCGCAAGTTCGGGGGCTGCGACTTCGGTTTCCGGCGTAACCCACGCATAGTTTTTGTACAGGGCCTTGTACGTGATTCCGGGAGGCATGACAAAGATGAGCCTGCATCGCACGTGTTCAGCGGACTCTAGGTAGTTCTGGAAGCCCATCATGAATGACTTAAGGTACTTCATGGAGCCGAGAACTTTCACGCGGTACACGGTTTTCGCGCCCGAGTATTCGACACGGGGGAATACCTTCACAGACACGGAAGAGTCCGCTGCGCGACCGGTTTTCGTGCGCTTCGCACTCTGCCTCAGAACAGCGTTTTCTTTCGAGAACCGCGCGTATCCGGCTGCGAGTTCAAGAACCGCGTCTAACGCTGCGCTTCCGTCCACGGTTTGCGTGTCGTCGAGCTTCTTGTATTCGCTGATGAGGGTTTGGGCTGCGCGCGACAGGTGGGGGGCGATGTCTGTAGCGGCGTTGAGGACGCTGATAGCGCCGTCTGCGGGGCTTTCATTACCGAATAGGGTGACAGCCTCAAGGAACCCGTTAAGAGCGTCCTCAGAGTCCATGTAGGAGCCGTTAGTGACGATTCCCCCACACGTGGACACGGCGATACGCACCAACGGCGACGGGGCATCTGACGGGTAGATGATCGTCGCATCGGGGGCTTCTTTACGCGCGTCACGCACGAACTGGGCAACAGTCACGGGAGCGTCGTCACTATGGTGGATAACAAGCGCGTCCAATGACAGGGAACCCAAGGCGCGCCGCGCGTCCTCAACGTTCGCATACGTCACCCACGAGGGGAACCCTCTCGCGGGAGCCGTGTTTGAGATGAGCATTTTCATGCTGATACCTCGGCGGGTTGTGCGAGGAAGCGGAGCTGGCGGAACATTGGGTCACGGTTCCACACGAACTTTTGCCCAAGCCGCGTAGCGTTCATTGCGAGTTCTTCACTCGGTTCGCCCGCATACAGCCAGCCGTTAGACGCGACGATTTCTTGGAGGTCGTCGTCAAAGCGCTCGCGGGACACGAAATTGTTCAGCATCGTGGCGATTGCTTTAACTCGCGGGGAAGCGTCAAGGAACGCGGTTCCGCTCACCCAGTGGATAGACGCGGGGAACGCTTTAGAGATCGCTTTGATCTGCGTCGAGTAATCGTTGTCTCCACTGAGGAACACGGGAATGATCGTGTAGTCGAAACGGGGGATGAGGCCGGTGAGTTCATCGAGGCCACCGGGGGTGAGTGTTTCTCCCGCGTTGGGGCTGGTCACGTACAGGGTTTGTGTCTGCTGGTATGGGGTGCTGATGGGGAGTGAGCGGTGGAACTCGGTGTAAAAGTCCGGGTTGCTCGTCACGTGGGACAGGAATGCTTCATTGTTGACGGTGCTGGCAATGAGCGTGCTGTAACCGCGCTGCGAGTAGTAGTCAGCGAGAGTGCGCGTGTAGGTGAAGAGCCGGTTCGGGGTGGAGCCGATGATGATGTTGACGCGCGCCCCGGTGTTGAGCACGGGGAACGCCCCGCCTTGGGCTTCAACGTAGGTGGGGAACGCTTCAGACAGTGCGGGGAAATCGTTGAGCTTTAGTTGCGGGTATTCGCTCAGTTCCGCACTGTCCTCGACGTCGGAGTCAAAGTACATCGTGTCCGAGTGGGCAACGCCCATTGACGCGAAATCCTGCTCTGCGACCATTGTGGGGGCCGCGTACTGGCGGGTTTCTTCAGGGGCCTGCGACGTGATGGTGGGCAGCTCGTTACTGTACGTCTTGTGTGCGTCTTGGAACTCGACGAACGACAGTGAGCCAGCGTCTTTAAAGAACTGGGGCCACGACAATGCGGTGGACTCCAATGCGCACGCCAGCGGGTAGGTGATGCCGCGAACGAACCCTAGTGCTACCTGCTCGTTCTGGGCGAAACAGATAACGTCGATCTGCTGGACCACGTTTTCACGCTGCGCGTCTGCGAGATACGTGTCGAGGAGTCGTAGTTCGCTTGCTGCGATTTCCTTGTTTGCGAGGACAAGAATACGGTCGAAAGACTCGTTCTTGATCGCAATGGTTTCATAGAACTCTTTGATGGTGTGGTATGCGGAAAACTCTGCTGCGTCAGCGTTGCCGCGCGCAAAATTGAGTACCTTTTCGGGCGACATGTCCGCAATAATGCAAATCTTCACTTCGTAGTAACCTTTCCTCGCGAAGTTTCGTCACTGATATAACGCTTTTGTCCGCCTGCTGTTTCCACGTAAATCGGGTGAATACTGCCAGAGTAGGAAGCAGAAACGGAGCTGTTGAGTGCGTCTGCGACAGAGAAGTTGTCAATCCCGTAGATCGTTTCGGTGAGCTGACCGAGGAGCGTGCGATCAAGGGGTTGGACGCTCATCCAGTTACCCCGGCTAATGAGGATGGAAGAGAATGCCCGGTAGCCTTCGATGAGGGCTTCTGCGGACGCGCGGGAAGCATCCATTGATAGGCAGAACACGTCACTGGGGGTGCGGGAGCCGCGTTGTTCTTCTTCGAGGTTCGAGATGATCGCGGTCCCGATGTTACGGAAGTCCTCGTTGGGGGCTTGTGCGAGGTCGGTGTACATGCGCTCAAAGCGTGGCCGGTCGTCGAGGGTGCCCATGAAGTCGATGTGTCGGACGGTGATGTTGCGTTTACCGGCTTCTTGGTATGCATCGGCTAGTCCGTCCCAGTTTGCGTTTACGTCTCGGCTTTGTGTGCGGCCTACGGTCATGCCTTTGTGGGCGAGGAGGTAGATGCCGATTTGTCCGCCGACGAAATAGCAGATGTAGGGAGCGTCGTCGTCGATGCGGTAAATGCCCCAGAGTTTGCCTTCGGGCATGATGAGGTCTCGTTCGTTCATGCCTTTCCATGCGCGGCGCACGGTGCGTTCGTCGAGGAGGAGGAAACGGCAAGCGTAGAGGACAGCTAAGGGGATGACGAGGAGGAACAGGGGGACTTTGATGAGAGCGGCCATAGGAACCCACGCGAGGCACGCGAGACACACAACAGCGGTCACGGGTAGGGCGATCATCGCTGCGATGCGGCGCTGGTGTTTAGAGTCAGCCATTGTCGTTGCGGGCTGGAACTCTAAGCCGAGGGGGATGCGTAGGGCTTCATCCCCGGTGCGGGGATGGTAGTCGTACTGGTCTGTGAGGTTGTCGCTCATTCTTATGCTTTCGGTTGATGTGATGGTTCGTTGAGTCTATTAAACATACTAGCCTATAGTGTACCTATTTTATAGGAGTATGGCCGGGTGCGTAACAAGGGGTTTTCCTTTGGGAGAGGCTTCAATACGGGGCGGGATGAACTCTGCGCGTAACTATGCGCCATATATGCGCTATCCGAGGTCTCGGCCCCGTGCATTTTGAGCCTTTTATGCATCTGCGCCTCCATTCGCGTATAGCTATACGCTTCTAGTGGTCACTCAAACCGTAGATAATGCGTCACCCACTGCGTCAAATACCCCTGCTGGAAGCCAACATCGGAAATATCCTCAGAGTCAGCCGAGGGGCCTTTCTTCACGTGAGCGCCTTGCGTGGAAGCGTGGCTAATCCACCCGTCACCAATGTAGACACCCACGTGGCCGGGGCCGCTGATAATGTCTCCCGGCTTCAGGGAGTTCACGTCACCATTAAACGGGCGGGACACCGCGCGGAATGTGCCAGACGACGCTGAGAGCTTGCTTGTCACCTGATCGGCACTCGACTTGCCGACGACAACGCGGTCTTGGTCAGCGGGAAGCTGCACGGCTTTACCGGAGCCGTCCATCGTCCACCCACTCATGAGGAGGAGAGCTGACACCCAGCCGGAACAGTCGTAACCGTTTGGCCCGCGAGCGCCCCAGTCGTAGGTGTAGTTTTTCTGGCTACTTGCCCATTTCGCGTTAGCGACAATCGCTAAGCCAATCTGATTAGGGGACGCTGCAACAGCGGGTACGCCTTGCCCACTGGAATACTCTCCGCCTTGGTTCCCGCCCTTCTGGCCGCTCTTCACGCCAGCCGACGTGGAACCAAGCTGCTTGAGTACTTCAGGGTCTTGAGTCAGGAGGAACACGCTTGTGTTCACTGCGAGGAGCGCTGCCATGACAGCGGCAACGAACGTAAGCCACGAGGCGACAATCAGAGCGTTCAGGGCATCCACGAGGCGCGAAAAGAACCGTAGGAGCTTCCACACGCCCGCACGAGCACTTCGCAGCACGCCACTAGGGGATTGCTCGCCCCCAGCCGCCAAAGCGACGTTAAACGCTGCTCTGGAAGCTAGGGACGCGCATTTAAGTCCCAGCGACAGGATGAACAATAAGAACGCGATCAGCACGGTTACGCCTTCTTAGAATCAGCGTTCGACTGAATGGTCCTGCGGCCCTTAGAAATACTCGATTCGATGACCTGCTTCTTTTCCTTCTTCTTCGCCGGGTCATTCGCAGTATCGCCCTTAAGGGTCTGCTTATTGAAGTCAGCGGCCTTCGTCTTATCGCGAGGCTCGTCCGCCTCAGCGTGGACAGCGGTAGCGGCCTTCACGCGGCTCGACACGCCCTGAGCGCCACGAACCGCCGCGCTACCGGCACCACGGCCCGCCGCGACAGCAACGCCAGCGCCAGCCGCCATGCCACCACCGAACGAACGCATACGGCTCATGCCGCTACGTGCCATGTCAGCGAGGCTTGAACCCGCAGCCGCAAGGCTGGAACCAATGACCTTAGCGGACGCGACAATTTCCTTCGTAGACGCGCGCAAGAGGATGAAATAGACGATAGAGATAGCCACGTTCAGCGCAGCGACAATGAGCAGGAGCAACACCGGGTCACCGACAGCCATACTGCTACCCAACTGGCCGGTCACGCCACTCGCGGGACTACCAATCAGGAGGGAAATGATACCGACGTGGATAAAACCGATCACGCCGATAGCGAGGATAGGCCGCAGAATGTGCTTCCACAGTCCACTTGTTGCCTTCTCGTCGCTCACGCGGCACGCGGAGGCCATAGACCGCAAGATCGCGACCAAAACAATCGCGATGATCGCACCGTACTTGAGGAGCGGAACCACGTAGATACTGGTCACGTCCACCGCGAGGAGCATGATAGCGGTCGTGGTCGACGACTCTTGCATGACCTGTTGGTAGAAGTTCGTATCATTCGACGACAGTAATGCGGGCTTTTGCAGCGAGTTCGCCAGCATGAGGCGCATGTATGCGTCAAAGCTGAAGTTCTTCAACTCATATGCCTGCGGGTAGAGCTGGCTACCGGTCTGAACGCCCAGAACAGTAGCGTCTGAGAACACTTGGTTGAACTCGAACGTGGTCATCATTGCGGCAGACGAGTTGAGCACGTTGTCTTGGAACGTGTAGTAGTTCAACAGGTCCAAGAACGGGGTCTTAGTGTTCCGCAAGACGCGCATGATGCGGGACTCAACGGGAGTCAGGTCAGACTCGGTGAGACCGTAAGCAGTCATCTCGGAGGGGGAGAACACCATCGGGCGCTCAGCCGGGTAGGAAGCGGGGTCTAAGGGGTCTTTCACCGTGTAGGTCACGCCGTTCGCGTAGACCTTCGTCGGGGCCGCGTAACCGGCCTCGTACATTTGGTCTACCCACGGGCTGTACATCGCCGCGAGCTGCGAGACGTTCACGTTCTGCCAGTACTTTTGACGGTTCTCGGGATTGTCCTTGTACTCGTCGTCATGGCCCGGCTCGAACGGGAGGTTACTGTAGGTGCGCAGACTGTACTTCTTGTCGTATTCGACAACGACATTGTTCGCGGCCTTCAGGTAAGGAATCGTGTAGGTGAACAGTTCCTTCATGCCGAGGTAGTCTTTCAACTCCCCGTTATTGTCGATGGTCGCGTCCGCGTCCTTGTCGCCGGACTTGTTGTTGTAGAAGTACCCCTGATCTGGGGCGGACAGCAGCATGTCTTTCCAGCCGTTAGAGGCGTTCGGCGCGGCTGACAGTCCGTGGTCGAAGTTGTACCACGAGAAGTGGTAGTACGGGGACTCGGTGAACAATCCGAATGCGCCGAGACTGTTGTAGTCAGCGTCGGTGTACGGTTCGTTGTCCGGGTTGTAGCCAGCGGGGTTTTGTTCCTTGATCTGGTCGCGCGCGCTCTTGCCTTGCGTGTACACGCCGAGGCTGAACTGGTATGCGCCGGTGGGGATACCCACGTTCTGACTGTACGTGAGGTTGTCGAGCTTTGATGCGTCACCGATATGGTCGTTGACGATCTTGGAAGCCATGACGGGCGTGGTGTACGACAGGGTTGTGGGGTCACTGTTACCGGAGGGCTTGTTCGCGTATCCGGTGCCCGCGTATGCGGTCAACGTGTCCGGGTACTTGTCGTAAGCGTCCTTCATGCTTTCAGTCCACGTACTCATGTCAGGGGTCTTGTTGTACGCGGCTTTACCGTCACCACGGGTCTTAGAGAGTCCGAGGTACGTGTAGCGGGACTGGTTCGCGATATCCACGTAGGAGCGGTACAGGTAGGTTGAGTTCGGGTCGCTCAGGAACGTTTCACCGCCGTATGCGCTCTGCGTGGAGGACTTCAGCAGGCGAGACAGGGAATCGGAGGAGGCGACAGCGCGGCTCAGGTCAGAACCGAACTCGACAGCGGTGCGCTTCTTTGGGGACTGCCACTTGAGGAGAATGTTCTCCCCACCACGGTTAGAAATCTCGTTTTCTTTCCCGTCACTACCGTCGCTCACCCAGCCGGACATGTCGGCTGCGTTATTGAACACGGTTTGCAGGTAGTTCCCGTAATCGTCACCGGTAGCGGCCTTGTCGATTTCAGATGAATACGCTTGATGGGTGACGAGCGCCCAGTAGGTGAACTTCTCGCTGAGAACCTTACCGCTGTAAGCGTTCGTCTGGTCGATCACGTAGTTCAACGTGGGGATAGCTCCCGCTGCGACGATGAAGAAAATGATGAAGCTCATGACCGCTCGCCGGATGGAAACCATCTGCACGAGAGCGAACACGCCGAGCATCGCTGCGACGAACACGAGCATGTACGACAAGTACCGGTTGTACAGGGTCACAATCGAGTCAGTCCACGACAAGTCATGCAGGTTCGGCGTGGAAACGTAGCCAGCGAAACCGACGTATTTCGTGGTTCCCTGATTCACGCCGATAGTCTGCGTACCCGTCATGTCTGAGTGCCAGCGGAGCATAAAGCTACCGGCAATCATGGTAAGGAGCTGCGACTTGTAAGCCGTGTGACTCCAATTCGGAGACAACAGTGCAAGCGAGTAGTCAGTCAGGTTCGCCAGCTTCTCATTCGCTGCGGTCTGCTCGTCAACAGTGAGCTTCAAGTTCGACTGAACGGGCGGCAAGTCACTGTTGTACTTCCAACCGAGCTTCTGCAAAGCACTGGTGTCACCAAACGCTGCGAGCACGTAAGACGAGTAGAGGCTGACAGCGGTCGGCTTAGGCATGGCAGACGCGGTTTGCGTAAGGTTCGACGAGGGGTCAAGAACCTTCTCCCACGCGCTCGAAACTGCCTTAGAGTCAATGTCCCTAGCCTTCGCGAACGGCTTCCCGTCGCTACCGATAGCGTCTTGATACATGCCGTCAGCGGGGACATCACCCTTGAACGCTTGAATGTCATCGAGGACGATCATCTTGTTTACGGTTTTCACGGGGTCCGAGTTGTTCCCCGGATGCGCGCCAACCCACATGATGTCAGAGGGAGTCGTCGAGGACGAGCCTGCGCTTGGGGTGAGGATTTCACCGCCGACGCGCAGCATGGTCATAGTGTTGCGCTTGCCATTAAAAAGGCCGCTAGAAACGTCGTTGAGGCCAGCCTTCTTAAGCTGCTCACTCCACCCGGACTTAACTCCGTCCAAGAACGTGTCCCACGAGTCAGCGCCTTGGAAGAACCACTTATCGTTCGGGAAGTTCCATTCGCTTGTCCCGACCTGAACGGTGGAGTGGAACGCGCCGAAAGGCTTGTATGAGGGCGCGTCAATGAGGCTTTCCGTAATGCGCTTTTGCGCGTACTCAAGGTTGAACGTGCTCTGCCCACTCGATGCGCTTCCCAACTGGATAGCTTGGTTTGAGAGCACGAGGTTTTGGAAACTGACGGTGTTGTATGCGCCGCCCGGCTTGGAGATGTTCGAGCCTTCCACCTTCATCCACGTGGAGGGGTTCATGGACGCGGGGATAGCAACCCACGTGTGGTTGGGGCCGCGATACACGAGGTCACCGAACGGGCTGATTGCCATTTTCCCGCTGTATGCGGTGAGCGCTACAGCTTTGCTTGCGTCTTGGAAAGCGCTTTTGACGGCTTCAATGTCAATGCTGTCGCTCTGCTGGTCTGCGCCCTTCGTGAAGTCGAGGTCGCTCTGGTACAAGTCAACGAGGGAAGAACCGTATCCCTGCTTAAGGTTTGCCATAGAGAGCGCCTGATAGAGGGCGATCACGCTGGGGGTGAGGTTCTTACCCGAGGGGTCCCACACGAACGCGGGGATGGTCTTACCGCCAGCGTTGTAGACGAGAGCATTCCACTTTGCCTTGTAAGCGGGGGAGTTCTTAGGAAGCACGGTATCTTCCATGACATCCTCGCCGCCAGCGCCACCGGACACCATAGCGAGGAACGTGCGCCAGTCAGTCGGGTAGTTCTCGGTCGTCCAGTTTGCGTCTGACGCATAATCTCCGTTCGTGTAAGCGAACTGTAGGTCTGCGCCACCCTTCCAGACGTTCCCGATCACATAGTTCGCGACGCTTTCCGCCGCGTCCTTACTCATGCCCACAGTGTTCTGTAGGGCAGTGGTCATGTTTTCTTTGGTCTTGTCCTGCTGTTCCTTGTCCTTCTTTTGGATACTGCCGTTGTAGTTGAACTGCGACTGGAACGGGACGTAGAAGTTAGACACGTAAGTGCCGAGAATGCGTAGTTCTTCGGGCTTGAGGTTCGCGACACCGGAGTCAGCGAGGCTCTTATTCTTCGCAAGGTTAATGACCGCTGCGGTACGACTCGACGCGCTACCGCCCGTGGGGGCATCGTCCGCGAGCGCGCCGGGTACGATCACCATTCCCAGTGCGATAACGGTAGCGGTTGTTGCGGTCACCATGCGCACAGCGCCCTTACGGGCCATGCGTAGAACATTTTTTGCGGTGATATTCATAGGGTTTATGCCTTTACTGGTTTGAGGTTTGTCGCGCGAAAACTTCTACGGTTAAAACATGCCCATAAAAGCGTCGAACATCTTTAATACCCATCCCATGACGGTCAGGAGGCCACCGGACACGAGGAGCGCGGTGACAAAGAACGCTGCCATGAGGACCGGGAGGCGTTTCATCGCCCAGTAGGCCATTGGGTTGCGCCCGTTTGCTGCGCCTTCACTGGCCGCGTTGATCGCGGCGCTACTGAACAGTTTCGACCTGATTTTCCCGCCGTTTTCCCGGTAGGACTGTACGCCGGGGAAAGTCAGGTAAGCCATGTCGAGGAGGGCTGACAGGTAGATGAGGGCTTCAACGACTAGCGCGATAGCGCCGAGGAGGACTCCGACGGGTGCGAGCCACGGGCGAGCCAATGTGAGTGCTTGGTCTTGGTTGCCGGAGGCTTCTGCTTTAACAGTGTCAATGCTCTTCGTGATCTTCGTGTCTTGCTGCTTGATGAAGTTGTAGAGCTTTGCTTTGCGGGGGGTTGCGAGGCCGCTCTGTGCTGTGGCGTTGAGCGCGGTCTGCATGAACTTTGTTTTGTCAGTGTTCGTGAGCTGGTTGTAGGTCGCGTAGTCGAAACTGACTGTTCCGGCTTTAGCGTCGTATTCGAGGATGTTGATGCTGCGCTTTTTCAGCGAGTCGTTACTGATAGAGACGATGCCTTGAATGTTTGCGTCGTTTTGGGCGATAGCGACCACGGATTTCACGGTGTCATCAGCGTGTGCGGGGACGCTGGACATGAGGAAGCCGCCCACCATGAGGAGGAGGGCGAGAATGATGCGGGGGAGTCGTTGCACTCTGGTTTGTGTGTTCATGGGATTTTGTGGAGCTTTCACCTACATGCGGGTAGCCGCATGGCTTCCCCAGTTTCCTGTGCCAAACCGGGGAAGCCATGCGAGGAAAATCAGCCGATACCCTGACCGATTGAGGTAATCACGTCGATTGCCCAAGCGAAGAACTTGGAGAACATTCCGCTGGTCACGCCAGTGACAATGAAGATCACAACGAACGTGGTGATACCCATTTCCTTCACGAGAATCAGGAGGGGGTTCTTGCTGTTCTGGTTGCCCTTCTCGAATGCGCGGGTAGCGAAGTAGCCGACCTTCGACACTGCTGTGCCGACCTTGCCGCCGCTACCAATGAAGCCCGAGAGGACAAGGAGGATAGCGAGGTTCCATACCCACAGGAACGACACAAGAGCCATGACGAAATACACGAGGGCACCCGAACCGGTCGAGATACCACCGAGGAGCGGGAAGATCGCGTTACGACCGTTCTCCAAGTCAACGGGGTTGTAGGAGCTATTGATCGCGTTCGTCCACGCGGTTGCCATACCGGACGTGTTCTTCAACTGGCTAATCCAGTTGGACGCGGTTTCCTTGGTCACGCCGTCACTCTTAGAAAGAGAATCATCGTAGCCACGTGCCTGCGGGTTCGTGTAAACCTCAGTGCGAGCGCGGAGGTCACCTGCGAACTTGGTACGAGCATCGCCAGTGAGCCTGCCAAACATGGCTTCGTTGACGTTGCCCTCAGTGTCAATCAGGTCGCTACCGTTAACGGTGCCGCCACCTTCGAGCGCGTACTTGTTGCCCTGAACTTCCTTACTGACAGTCGTGCGCAACGCTTGGTCTGCCTGATCGGAAGCATCCTTGTTGGCTGCGAACGCGCCAACACTGGTCAGGAGAGTGAGGACAATCGCGAGGATTGTCGTCAGAATCATGGAACGGTAGAGCGCTTGACGAGACTGGTCTCGCCTACTCACCGCAAGAGTCGTAGTCATTTTCGTTTGGTTTCCTTTCCGGTTCAGACCACTAGAGATGGGAGAGCAAAGCCCGCGAGCTTACCCACAGTCACAATTAAAAGAACTATGTTGATTGCATGTAACGCATTAAAAACGATCTTTGTTTCCCACGTGCCGCCCGTTGAAAAGAATCCGGGCTTTCCCTTTTGTGTTGGGGGGACGTGGGGAATGATCTTGATGCGTTCGGGGAGCACATGCTTACGCAGGATGAACTTGTTGATGAACAAGCCGGTTGCGAACGGTAGTCCTTCTGGTGTGAGTAAATCCAGAATAAGGTGCGCGACGAGACCAAAGCCAATACCCATGAGTATGAGCTGCGTCAAAGCCGAGCTGAGGTTCCCCGTTGTCGGGTCGAGTTTTGACAGGAAATAGAGGATTACCGCTAGTGGGAGTTCACTGTGTGTTTGCCATGAGCGGTGCTTACAGTCGAGGACGCTCACAAGCTGAGCTGTGCGGCTTCCTTTGGGGAATACGCCGCGTAGGGGCTTAGTGGCGTGGAGGACGTGACTGATTGCGCGTGACACTACGTCTTGTGAGGGGAGGGACTGGCCGGAGCGCTGCCCGATGGGCTTGAGTTCGTCCCACAGTCCGCCGGGAGCGTGGTCGAGGTCTGAGGCTGTTGCTCCCCATACTGCGAACGGGTAGAGGCACGCGAGGGAGGCTACGGGGGCTGCTGCGACGAGCGGGGAGCCACTGTAGACGAGGAGCGAGTAGCCTGCGAGGCACGCGGTTACGCCGCCCGCACGGTGTGTTACACCCTGCATGACTCACTCACCGTCCTCTTCTTCGCTGCGGGCCATGTTGTAGCGCTGCCGAATACCCTTGTTGACTTCACAACGGTAGTCGTAGCCTTCCTGCCCATGAACGGCACTGCGGAGGAAACGGAGCGCCCCGTCGTCGGTAATGCGAAAGACTCCAACACCACGTAAGACGAGCTTCTTCTCAGCTTCTAGGGACTCTAGGCAGGTCTGCGCATAGTAGGAGAGCACCGTTTCCGCCTTGTGGACGTTGTAGCCGTTTTCGCGGGCGAACTGCTTGTACTGGGCTGCGAGAGGCTGACGATGCGCCAGACCATAGTTCGCTGGGCCGCAAGACATTTCAACCAGCCCAAGATAAGAAACGGTTTCCCCACCCTTGAGCACCCTATCGAGCGTCCACTGCCTGTAGGTGGTCAACATGTCCTCAACTTGGACGATGGGAACACCCGTTTTCTGGGCTGTTTCCCGCATGTTTAGGTTAATGAAACTCAAAGTAGTTCCCTTGTTTGTACAAGAAACTCAGTAGGGTCGTTTTCGCTTTGTTCGATGATGTAGTTCTGCGTGATTACAGGGTCGTAGAACGCTTCAATCGCATAAGCGAGAACGTCTCGGTCGATACGGATATGCAACGTGTCGCCGGGCTTAATGTTGGCTTCTTGGAAGGTTTTCAGGAGGTCAGCGACGATGGCAGCAGCTTTCTGTGCGTCCGCACTGACCGTGGAGACTCGGAAGAACCTGTCTTTAACGTAATCAACAATCCACATGACTTAGTGTCCAGTCGTGATTTCGATGAGGTAGTCAATGAGGTTCGCGAGGACCGCGCCAATGTTAAGACCAACGTCTTGCACCTGCCGTCCGATCACGAACAGGGTGATAACAACGATGGTGGCGACAATCGTCTTGAAGCGCTTCCGCAGATAGATCATTGTTGCACTCTTGTTGGAGCCGTTAGCGCGAGCGCCCGGCATTTGCGTCTGACCGCCGGTTTCTGCGAGGTCCATTGCGCTGATCGCGTCCGAGGACACCAAGGTGAAGCGCCGCCCGCCGCCAGAGGACGGGGGTGCCGACATGGGGCCACCCATACCGCCGATGCCGCCAACGGGCATGGGTGAACCGCCGGAGGCATTGTGCCCGCCGCCGAGGATATTGCGCAAGAAACCAATGTTGAGGTACACGAGGTCGATCATTGTGACGAGAGCGAACGACGCGAACAGGAATGCGATGAGCCAGCCGACAACGCAACTAGCCCACCAGAACCAAGTGGTCCCGCTTTCGTATCCTTCTTGGAGCTTCTGCTTGTCAATCCCGCCGTTCTTTAGGAACTCTAAGTCCTTCTTGTACTTGTCGTCGGTCTTAATGAGCGGAGTGCGTGAGGGGTTTGAGCGCAGATCAATACTCATGGGGCTGCGGCTCGACTGCGGGGCCGTCTGCTGCTGGGTGGTTGCCTGCGGCGCTGGGGTTGTGTCAGCGTCGCTCGTGTAGTCCACTCGGACAATCCCCGTATCGACGGGAGTTTGTGCCGCGTAGGACGCTTGAGCGAGACCAACGAACGCTGTTAGGGCAATGCCCGCCGACAGCATGGGCGCTGCCACCTTGTGCATGATGGTTTTCACGGCTGTGCCTTTCGTGGAAGAACTCGGTTACTGGTGAAACGTTTGGTCAGTCAACGTCTGGGACGGTAATACCCAGAGTATTGCGCGTGTAGTCAGCGAGCTTATTGGCCGCTTCTTCCGCGAGCGCGCGCCGACGCTCTTCGGGAGTGCGTGCGGAGCCTGCCGAGTAGGGGCCACGTCGAAGAGCGAGGGGAGCGAACTTCGTGCCCTCAAACTCAGGGGACAGAATGCGCTTCACACGCATGTTAACTGCGCCCACAGCATCATCGAGGGGGATGCGCTCACAGGTGAGGACATTGATCTTCGGGTAGGTGGAGCGCACAGACCGGAAGCCGCTACCGCGCGCGGGAGCGAGCTTCACGGCGGGGATACCGCCGCGTTCACGCAACACGACAGACAAGTGCTGTTCTACGCCGATCTCAGGGTTCTGGCCGTCGATAGAGCAACTGATTTCAGGCAGAGACGCAAAGATGATGAGTTCATACAAGGTGAGGTCAAAATCTTCGCCCGCGTTGACGGTGCGCCACTGGTCTTGATTCTCGTAGTCGTACAGGTTGTTGAGGCTGAATGCGCCAGTGGTCCCAAAGTCGGGGACTCGGGGGAGGTCTCGGATTGCGTGGAAGCGGTATCCAACGATGTTGGGTTCTGCTCCGCGTCGCGCGCGTGAGGGGTCCACGAGGAGGTCCTTCAAGTACACGCTGTCAGAGAGTGCAAACTTTTCCATGTCTTAACTTGATGCTTTCTTTCTTACAGGCACATGGTGTGCCCGAATTATCGGATAATGGCAATGTTACCGTGCTGGTCTACTCGGTAGGTGACTTCAATGAGGTCCCCGGACTTATAGCCGTCGTATTGGCCCTTGGGGACGACGTAGTTAATCGTTGGCCGATTGCTGTCTGGGACAGACAGGTGGACGGTGAACATGAGGTTCCCGCCGGTGTCCATGATCGACTTTGATACCACGAGGCCCGTGACTGTCTTAGGTTCAGAGAACTGTAGCGAGTCGGGGTCGATGGTGGCCCGGTCGGTCGGGGATGCGGGCTGCGGGGACGCGCTCACGGTCGGAGTAGCCGACTGCGTAGTGGGGGCCGCTGTAGTGGTTTCTACCGGCTTAGGAGTCGGAGTCGGGGTGGTTGTGGGGGCTTGCGTCGTAGGAGACGCACACTCGGTGACAACAACACTCGGGGCCGCGCCTTGCGCCGCTTGATGGTTCTTCACGGCGACAAACCCTGTTGCGAGGAGCGCGCACACTGCGATCACACCCAAGCTCCCAGCGATAACCTTGCCCGGTTCGTTCGGCTGAGACTGGTCTGCAACCGGAGCGGGTTCTGCCGTGGGCTGCGGGGCCTGCTGTTGGGGTGCCACACTGGCCTGCGGGGCTTCCTCCGAGTAATAGCGGGGCCGGTAGGGTTCATCTTCCTCACCGTATCCGGCGCGCTCCGCGTAACGCCTACGACGCATAGGGCTTTCATGGGAGGGCGAAAAGTAGGGTTCATCCCCGCCAGCGTCGTCGGTATCGTCTGAAAAACCCGGTTCAGAGAATGTTTCTTCGTCGTCACCGTCGTCAGAGATTCCCGAAACCTTGTTCCAAAAATCGTCATCCATCAGTGGCTCACTTTCACTCGCGCGGCGGGGGTGGGCTTGGGTGTGAGTCGCCCGTATCTACGTTGTTTGCGGCTTTCTTCGAGGTATTCTTCCCACGCTTTGTCGCGTAGCTGCGCTCGCGGGTCGATGCGCGCTTCAGGGGAGAGAACTTCGAGGGCTTCCACGAGTTCAGGGACGCTGCCTTGTTCTTCGGCTGCGATTCCCGGCAGGTCATGTTCAACGAGGCCCGCCACGTATAGCGACGCGGTTCGCTTCTTCAATTCCTCTGGTGTCATGGGGTTAGTCCTTCCTGTATTCAGTGATCGCCATTTGGGTTTGCAAGAATCGGATGACTTGTGCGCTTGTCGTGTAGTCGTGATGAGATAGTGCGATAGCGGCGAGGATGGGCAGGGGAATAGGTCGTTCCCCGGTGGACATTCCTTCCACCCACGCGCTGAACGTGTACTCTTCCCTGCGGTAGTACGCCAAGCTGAGGGCTTCCCGGTCTGTAGCATCTTCTAGCGTCGCGCACCTGACTCCACTCTCAATGAGTGTATTGAGCTGATCTTGGAGGGACTGGGCGACGATTTCACGTCGCTTTACAGACATGAATGCCCACTTCAGCAAGTCGCGTTCTAATGCGAGGACGGGTTCAGCCATGTCCGCCCACGTGAACAATCCGGCGTAGGTTCCTTCCAGTACTTGTCCGAGTAGTGCGCTCATGGCTTCGTGGTAGTAGGAGCCGACGGGCGCGGTGGCTCGGGGGACAAACCCGGTTGGGAGTCCGACGAGGCTTCCACTGTTGCGTTCAAGGAAATAGAACTCGCCGCGTAGGAGCGCTGTTGCTTCACCGTAGGGGCGCGCGTGAACGTCGAGGACGGCTTCTTGGGCTTTGAGGAGTGCTTGGGTGTCCTTCTTGTCGTTGTGGGCCGCTGCGGGCGTTAAGAGGCGCTTAGAGGCCGTGTCGCTCACCTTGAGGGCTGGGAGCTGGGTGTCAGTAGTTGAGGGTCGCATACTGCCTCTCTGTTGCTTCAACGGGCATCGTGTAAACGATGATCCTGTCGTCCTCAGACTGGGGGGGAACAGTGACCTGTCGGAACTCGATAGGCAAATCGTCTACCGGCTCAGCGTCACCACTTTCTCCCGTCAAGTCGAGGTCTTTAATGGATACTTCTAAATTGCCAAGTTCTAAGGAAATAGGGCCTAAACTCAGGTTTCCCACGAGTCCCATATTGACGAACGGGGGTTCCCCAAACAGGTCAGCCGAGGGGAGCGTGGAAGCACGGGCGGGGAACGCTACGAGTTCACGTCCCCGCGTGGGGTCAATCTGCCAGTAGCCGCCCGTCGTGTACCAGCAGCCCTCTGGGGTGAGGTTGCCGAGTTGGAGGTCGCGATTCTGGTAGTAGGCTTCCACCCATTTGGTCCACGACTTACCGGTGAGGCTCATCCATTCGACAGAGGCCCGCGTCACCGGGTGATCGAGGCCCATGTTGTACTCTCCGTCGAGACTGTTCCACATATCCCACTTGGGGTGAGCGTTCACCCAGTCTTGGAGAGACTGATTGTTTTTACCGATAGTGTCAAAGAACAAGGCTTGAATGTCTGGAATGTCCCACATGGAGTGGAACACGGGCATTCCTTCCCCGAACGTGCGGTTTTCAGCAACCCAGATCAGGTTCGCGTCGTTTTCCGTATAGCGTTTGAGCCTGCTCTTTTCCCCGGCTTCATCTTCGAGGGTTTCAACGAGGAGTTCGCGCCAAAAAGCTGCTTCGCAAATGTAGAGGAGAATGTCTTTGTTTTCCCCGTCTACTGGGAACATTTCGTCAAGTGCTGCTCGCGCGGTGAGTCGGAGGTGGCGGGGGTTAAGCGTTGCGGTTCCGTCGAGCTTCCACGCGCAGACGGGCGCTAGGTCATTGAGTGTCTGATATAGGGCCGCTTCATCCCACGCATAGGGGAGCGACTGAACGTAATGGGAGTACAAGCGCGTCAAAGCCAGCTTGTAACGCCCGATATACGTCAGGGTGCTGATTGTGCGCTTTTCGCGCACTTGCGGGGTAAGCATTATTTCCTATGGTCTGCGTTGTTGGTTTGGTTTGGTATGAGTTGAGGCAGGTACCGGCTGGACTTGCTGGTGCCGGTACCTGCCTCACTTCGTAGCCTACCATAGGCGTGAGCATGGTGTATGCGGTTACATCATGTTTTTATCGTCTAAAACACGGTCTAGCATGATGCGCACGCATGTATATCACGCTTGCTCTTCATCGTCACCGCGCTTCTTGCGGGCCGCGAACAGAATCCAACCCGCAACGAGGGCCATCACGCCGAACAATCCGCCCGCGACGATACCGATGTGACGGCCAGTCCAGTTGAGGACCTGACGGAACCACGAGGCGTTCACGTACACGTCCTTCACGGTGACCTCGCTGACATTGCCAGCCTGATCGGTTGCCTTGAAGTGGACGTTATGCGCGGATGCAGACTGAGGAATGATGAGCGTGTACGTGTCGTCCCCGCTCTTGGTTGCCTTCACGTCCTTACCGTCAAGGGTTGCGATGAGTTCCGTTGCGGTCATGTCACGCAAAGTCACTGTGGCAGTGACCTGAGTCTTACGGTACGAGCCGCCGTCGGTGATGCCACTGACCTGAATCTCAGGCTTGAGGCTATCGACAACGAACGAGTAGGACAGGCGCGAGAGCTGGTCTTTGCCGCCCTCGGTTTGGGAGAACACCTGAACCGTGTAGGCACCGTCCTCCTTGAACACGCTCTTGTCCACGTGGTAGTTGTACACGTAATCCCCGTTTTCGCCGCCGGTAACGGTGACGCTCACAGCGTTCTTGGGTACCTCGATGGTCTTACCGTTCAAGGTGACGCGGATTTCGAGCTTGTCATCGCGAAGTTTTTCAACGGTGATTTCGCTCAGGTCCACGTCGATAGGGGCCTTCACGTACTTGCCTTGGTAGGACGTTCCTTCAACGTCAACGGTGGAGCCGAAACGGTTCAAGATGAACTGGACCTTAGCGGTGTTGCTGTTGCCTGCGAGGTCGGAAACGGCTGCGTCCATCGTGTAAAGGTCGTCAGACTTGGCTTCATTGGGAATGGCAGACAAGTCGAGGTGGCCGTTAACGACGGGAACCTTGAATGTGGTGCCCTTACGTCCCGTGAGAGTGACCGAGAGGCTACCGAGATCAAGGTTCGTATCCGAGTAGGACAAGCGAATCTCGGGGGTCTGGTAGTACGCGGTTCCCTGCGTTACGCCTTCGATAGACAGCTCGGGCTTCGTGGTGTCAACGACGAACTCTGGTTCGTTCACCGCGTTCGATTCGTTGCCAGCCTGATCGGAGCTTGTCACGCCGAACGTGTTCACACCTTCAGGGAAGGAGACAGTGGCCGTGTGAATGTTGCCCGCGTGCGACCAGCCGGAGACGAGGCCCGTTCCAGTGAAGCGCACGAGCGCGGGGTCAAAGTGGTCCTCAGTGATCGTCACCGTCGCACTGCGAGGCTGGTTGTAGTAGCGGCCAGAACGCGCGTCGTAAGTGTTCCACGACACTGCGATAACCGGGGGAACCTTATCGACCGTGAACTGCTCAGAGTGGAAGCCCTGCGCCGCGTGTCCAACGGTGTCGGAAGCGTCCAGAGAGAACTCGTAGTCACGGTTGTCTGCGAACGTCATGGTGTTGGTCCACATGTCGCCGGTCTGGGTCCATGCGCCAAGCTCACCGGCCTGCCCGCTGATCTTGAACAGGTCGGGGCTGAAGTTCGCGTCCAAGACCTTGATCGTCGCGTGACGGTCGGTGTTGTACATGTTGTTCGCGTTGTTCACGTCGAACGTGACGCTCATTTCGGGGGCGGTAGCGTCGATAGAGAACTGGACTCGCTTCTCAGCGGAGCCGCCAGCGTTATCTTCTACGCGCACCCACGCTTCCGTGTTCTCGTGGTCGCCGTTCACTTCAAGGGGGATAGTGATGCCGGTGACGAGGTTCTTGTCTGTGCGAGTGACGTGTACTTGCGGGTTGGATACGTGGCCGTCAATGTCTACGGTCGCGTCCCCGAGAGTGTCAGCGCCAATACCCCATGCGACGTGACGCAAACCAGAGTGGCCTGCGCTCGCTTCGAGGTTTGCTTTCACGCTGTCGCGGTACAAGCCAAGACCGCTGCGGGTGTGAGTAACCGGCTCGGGGAGGGCAATGTTCACGTCGTTAGCGGTGATGGTCGTGTTCCCGTTTTCAGACACGAGGCCGTCAGGCTGGGCGACGAGAGACAGGTTGCGGGCCTTGTCGGAGGCCACTGCGGACACGAATCCCTTGAACCCGTCAGGAATGTCGATAGTGGCACCTTCGGGGGCTTCCACGGTGTGAGTGGTGCCGTCCGAGGAGCGGAGCGTGTAGGTGATCTTGTCTACGCCGGAGCCGGTTTCGGTGACGTGTGCTGCGACCTTCATTTTTCCGGTGACAAAGAACCCGTAACGGGAGTCAGAGCCGCCGATGGTCTTACCGGGCGCATACGTGGGGTCAGTGATCGTAAACCCAGAAATCACGGGGGCAGTACTGTCGATGGTGACGGTTGCGGTGCTTGTCGAGGTCGCGCCAGCAAGGTTAGTGACATCAAACGTGATCTGGTACGTGCCGTCAGGTAGTCCGGCTGCGCGCGCGTAATCCAAGGTCACCTGCTTGACGGGGACAGGCTTGTTTTCTTCCGCGCTCGGGTTGCCCTCAGCGAGGGTAATGCCGTTAACGGACACCTTGAACTTCTTGATGCCCTTCGCGTCACGCATGGTCGCCGTCTTGGGGGCAAAATCCGTGAGGGACTTCGCATACGGGAGGTAACTGTCACTGTCGAGGCTGAACGTGGGGGCGTTCGACGAGTAGATGTGCTTGTGGGGCCATCCGAGAATGTCACCAACGTTGAGGCGCTTTTCGCGTCCTACAGCGTCACGGACAGTGACTTCAACGTTGTCCACGTCACCGTTACGGATAGTGAGCGTATCCCCGTTGATAGTGAGGTCTGCGCCCTGATTGTTCACGCCGCTCGCGTCTTTCAGCGTGTACGGCATGGGTGAACCGTCAGTGGGAGTGAACGTCACGCTAATGCCGTGCTTGTTCGTGTACACGCCCCACGGGGTAGGGGTGAACACGTCACTAGAGCTTGTCGTGAGCTTGTAGTCCGACTGGGCGGGCGAATACGCGAGGTTCGCGCTCCACGAGACCGTGTTTCCCGCACGATCATGCCCGGAGAACGAGAGCACGTGAGCGTGCTTATCTTCCATCGTGGACTGGGGAATCTTGAACTTGTACTCGGTTGCGGATGCTCGCTCGGGAGTGAGAGCAACGCCGTCGAGAGTGAACGTCATGTACGCGGGCTTGAGAGCACCGTCGTCGTGGAACTTGAACTCAAGGTCGCCGGTGAGCTGGTCGGTAATGTACTTCACGCCGTCAATTTCGCGCGCGCCAGCAACCTGCGCGGGGAGGTCAAGAACCGGGTTCACTGCGTCCGGGGGAATGACTTGTCCTTGCGGGAAGTCGATGGTGGATTCCTTACCCGCGTTGTCGAAAGCGCGGACCTTGTAGGAGCCGGGAGCGGTGATCGACAGGCTTGCGACCTTATCCGTATTGCCGGACAGGTCTACGGTCTGGACAACGTTGTTCCCATCTTTCAACAGTTCGGCTCGGGCGAGGCCGGATGAGCCGGGGGTTGCCGCGTCATTGACGCGCACAGTCCACGTGACAGCGGAAGTGGAGAGTTCACAATCGTCACTGTTGTTGGTTCCGCACCCACTGGCCGAGACGCTGCTGATGGTGGGGGCAATCGTGTCGTACATGTGGCCGATAGCAGTGCTCAGCGTCCACTTGAGGTTCGCTCGCTTGGGCAGACCGCCAGCGGTCGTGGTGGTGTGTACGGCGATGGCCGCTTCGTCGAAGTGCTGAGTGGGCGCGTCAGCGAGGTTCACGGTCACCGTGTCGCCGTCTACGGGCAGCGGGTTTTCGTCCCCGTTGAACGTGACCTTGGACAGGGTTTGCCCTGCGGGGAGCGTGAGCTTGATCTTCAGCGTGGGGGCCTGCGCGTATGCGGTGAGCGGGGCCGTGGGAGCGTCGGGGGTCACGTCGGTAATGGTGCCGACCACGCCGTTGTCCGTTGCGGTGCGCGCCGTTTCCGGCGTGGATGGGGCGCTTGCGGGCGCGAGACCGAACGCGGTGGTTGCGGGGAGCGCGGTCGCGGGCAGCGTGGTTGCGACTGTGGCGAAAAGTGCGAGCGCCGCTGTTGTGCGCGTCGAGTACTTCATCATCTCTGGTTTGTCCTTTAGTTTGTTGTGGTCCAACTGGACAGTTCTTCTAGTAGTAATACGCGCTCAAGGGGGTTTTCGGGGGTTATGTGAGCGCTTTCGTCAAGGAAGTTCGTGTGTTCTTCTTCATTCCCTGCGCCTTGTGGGGCTTCGAGGAATGAGGTGGGGAGTTCTTCGTAGTCGCTTGGGGTCTCCTCTTGCACTGGGATGGGTGTTGGCTTGGGTTCGGGTTGCACCTGCGGTTCGGGCATGGCCTGTACCTGCACGGGCTGTTGGGGTGCGACGGGTGGGAGCGTGGGTTCTACCCGTGGGGGTTCTTGCTGCGGGATAGTGACGACGGGCGGAGGCGTGATGTCCCCGGTCGTGGGGGCAAGGTTGCCTGTTGTCAGGTGAGGCATTTGCTCACCTGCGCTGCGTGCCGCGAGCCGCGTGTACGTGTCTGTTGCGCTTTGGGTTTGCACCATGCGCGTAATGTCGCTGACAGCATCACGGTAGGTTGCGCCAGAAATACGCTTACGCATGGCTTTCAGGTCCCAGCGGATACTGAGGAACGCTGCCGTGAACAAGAACGCGAGAGCGAGGAATACGAGGACGAGCGCGGTGATCGTGTAGGTCGTCATTTTTGTTCCCCGTTCTCTTGGAAGAGCGTCGCGATGGTTGCTTTCGTCTTGTCGATCTTCCCTGCGAGTTCTTTAGCGAGTTCTTGCGGGCGACCGGCCTTGAAGCCTTGACGTTGAGAGAGATAGGTTTGTGCGCGCTGCACTTGCTTGTCCATATCGTCCTTCGTCACGCCGTCGCTTTTAAGACCATACGGGTTAGACGTGATGGAGTCGAGAATATAGTTCAACACCGTGAGTTGGATGACTTCACTACTTGAGGACGTGTCAAGGCCCGTGAGGTTGTTCCAATACGTGCGGTACATGCCGGTATCGCCGCCGGTTTGCACGGCTGAAGCGATATCACGGTTAAACGACGCGAGGTTGTACAGGGCGGTTGCCTGCTGCGTGTTGTATCCGCCGTCGATAGCGTCCTTAAACCACGGTGCCGACAAGGTGAGGCCGGAGGCTCCGCCGTCCCCTTGGTAGAAGAACCAATATGCCTCTCCGATACGGTATGCGAGTTCGGGGTAGCGCTTGTTCTTTTGGATTTCGTTCACGTTGTCGCGCACGAGGGGGATGAGGGTGCTTTCTTCTTGTGACGTGAAAACGCCGTCCCCTTGGATTGCCGCGTCGAGAGCATTGAAGTAGTTATCAATGTCACTGGGCTTCGCTTCAATGGCTTTCGCCCACCCGTCTACTGTTCCTGCTTTTTCAGCGGATGCGACGAGCGCCGTGTAGGAACTTGATTCCACGCTATACCCGTAGGCGAGGGACACACCCGCCCCACCGAAGCACAGGAGGCCAGCCACGGCGAACGCGATGATCGCGCGCACGCGGCTTTTCGCTGCTTTCACGTGCTTTTCGTCGGTCTGCTTGTAGGTGGAGAGCGCGGCGACGACTTCCGTCATGGACTGGTAGCGGCGTTCGGGCTGCGTGGCAACGCACCGTGCGATGACACGCGACAGCGCGGGGGACACGTTGGGGTTGAGGACGCTCGCGTTCACTGGCCCGAGGGGGAGGCCCTGCCCGTCCATTTGGGGGAGACGGCCCGTGAGGAGCACGAACATCGTCATGCCGAACGCATAAATATCGCTACGCGGGTCGAGTGGCGCACCGGTTGTCCGCTGCTCGGGGGGAGCATACCCGCGAGTTCCGACCGCTTGGGGGTTCGTGTAGTTGGTGGGGGTGATCTGCTCGCTGATACCAAAGTCCAAGAGCTTGATCGCACCGTTGTCGAGCATGACGTTACCGGGTTTGAGATCACGGTAGATGATCGGCTCGGGCAGCGAGTGTAGGTAGATCAAGATGAGCGCGAGCTGCGTCATTTTGGAGACGACGAAATCTTCGGGGAGTTGCCCGCCGGGAGCGTTTTTCGCAACCTTATCGAGGGAGGTTCCCGCAACAAAGTCCATGAGGACGCTGTACAGTCCGCCGGGGGTTTCCGTATCGTCTTGCACGTCGATGATGTGGGGGATTCCTGCGTGGGAGAGTCCTTGCATGAGCTGGGTTTCAGCTTTCAGGCTGTCGAGGACTTTCTGGGCTTGGAGGAGTTGCCGTCCACGGTAGGAGCCGTCGGGGGCTGCGACTTCTTTGAGTGCGACGGGTTTTTGGAGTTTCGTGTCGTAAGCACGGTAGACGCGGCTGAATGTGCCGTCGTGCATGAGCGCGTCGATCTGGTAGCGCCCGTGTAGGAACGTTGTTCCTACTTGTCGTGGCGTGGTCATAGGAGTGCTCCGGCGTTGATGAGGATTGCTGTGATGTTGTCGCTTTCCCCGTTGGCTATGGCCCTTCCTGCGAGGGTTTCAAGGCCGGTTTGTGCGTTACCGGGGAGGTAGTTGTTCTCTCGCTCGAATTCGTGCCAGAAGCCGTCTGAGCATAGGAGGAAACTGTCGCTGGCAGAGTATTCACCGACGTAGGTGTCGGGGCGAGCTTTTTCTGCGTTTCGGTGTCCGAGGCCGCGCGTGATGCTGCTGCGGTATTTCGCGTGAATCTGGGGGGTGATTTCAACGCCGCGTTCACGTAGTTCAGCGAGTTTACTGTGGTCTCGGGTGAGTTGGAGGGCTTGCGCACCGTCTTTCAGCATGTATGCGCGCGAGTCTCCGACGTGGACGATGGTGTAGCGGCCCATGTATGCGCGTAGGACGGTCAGGGTCGTGTTCCCGGCTGCTTCGCGTGCTTTCTGGTGTGCGTAGGCGACAGCTTGGACGAGCTGTGCGTCTGTTACGTTCCCGGTTGCTACGAGGTCGAGGAATGTTTGCCCCGCGCCAATGGATGCGAGGCGACCGTTGGGGCCTTCACCGCCAACGCCGTCTGCGACGAGCGCGAGGATACCAGTGTGGCCTGCTGCCTCGAACAGTGCTGCTGCGTAACTGTCTTGGTTTTCTCGCCTACCGTTAACGTTCGTGTAGGTGGAGACAACGTTACTGATGCTCACATCTCCTCCATGATCTCGAATGGGATGTCTCCAAGGAGGAGAGAGTGTACGGGGAGACTGGTTTCCACGGGCACGTTGGGTGAGAGCACGTGTGAGCCGAGTTTCGTTTTGTTCGTGGAGCCAAGGTCGGTGATCGTGATGGTTCCGCGCTGGGGGTTGATGTCGAGGCGCGCGTGGTGGCGGCTGATGACTCGCTTCGCGTCACCGTGTCCGACGGGGATTTCACTGGACGTGGGGGAGCGTCCGATGATCGCCGGGTGCGTGGGAACCGGGTAGGTTTCCCCGGTGACGAGGTTGCGGAGCACCCACTGTGAAGTGTCTGCTTCTTCGTCGAGGAACCCGGTGAGTTCATCTGCGTCGCTGTAGGTGACGGGCGCGGGCTGCGGGGGCGGCATGTGGATGGGCATGTCGGTGGGTGCGGGCATCGCGGGTACCTGCGGGGTGGGGGCTGTTGTCGGTTCCACCACGGGCTGAGGCGCGGGAGGTGCCTGTTCGATGACGGGTTCAGGGACCACGACGGGGGCCTCTTCAACCACGGGCATCATGGGTTGCGGGGGCATGACAGGCTCCGGCTCTACCACAGGCATAGGCTCAGGCTGTGGGGGCATAACAGGTTCCGGCTCGGGTTCCATCACGAGCTGAGGCGCGGGCTGCATGGGTTCTTGCGGAGCGGGGCCACCGTAAGCTGCGATCAGGTTCGCCGGAGCGCACGCCGGGAACGTCTGGATGGGAATATCGACAACGAGGTCACTGATGGACGCGGGAGAGGGAGCATCGAGGAGGGGCTTGCGCTTATTGCGCGCAAGATACTTCGTGATGCTGTCCCACTGGGCTGCGATGTCTTTAGAAATGAAGTCCCACAGGTCGAATCCTGTGTTCGCGCCAGGGTTGACGACAACCCACACGTGGCCTTCAGTGTTGGCTGCGAAACCTACTGCGTCACGCCAGTTCCCACCTTCCTTACGGAAAGCGTTCCATGCTGCGACGACACTGTTCAATGCGTCGGGTGTGGGGCACCCGCTGATGGGGGTGAGGCCAATGTTTCGCGCGTCTCGGGCGAGTACTGCGGTGTTGATGGGAGCATTCATCGCACTTAGTCCTTTTCCGTTTGGACGACGGTGAGGAGCTTTTCAGGGTCGATGTCCGACTCCCTGTAATACCAATGCCCGCCGGGGGACTGATATGCAGTGAGCTTTCCTTGCCGGGTCCAGTTTTTAAGCGTTTCCCGACTGATTCCAAGTTTTTCGGCTGCTTCCGCGACGGTAAGCAAGCCCTCAAAAAGTTGTGCCATACCCGCAATGTTAGCAACACATGGTAGTGTTTTGCGGTTTTTGCAGTTTTAGGCGGCGGCGAGCGTTTTCGCGAGGTGTTCGGCAACGAGAATGTTCGTTTCCGCTCCCACGCGGCGAGGAGACATAGATGGGTTAGCGGAGCGGACTTGCTCATAGAACATGTCGAACAGTCGGCTGCGTTCACGCGATTCCGCGTCCTCTTCGGCATTGAGCATGGCTTCTACGGCAGCGTCTTGCCTGCTGCGAGCTTCTTCTGCCTGCTTGCGGGCCGCTTCCTGCTGCTGGGCGGGCGACACGTTGGGGTTGATCTTGTTTTCCACGCGGAACCGGAGGAAAGCGAACATGTTATGCACATTGGAAGGCATGTTGTCACCAAGGATTGACGCGATTTCAACGTGCATCCACCCGATGTTGAGACGCGATTGGACGAGCTGGTACATGTCCTCAATCTGCGTGCCAGTCCACGCTTCCACGCCCACGCCTTGAGGCATACATGCGGCAACGATCTCTCGCTTAGAACGCCCGTTACGTGCGCGGGCCTGCATCGCTGCTTCCGCTTTGAGGACACGTTCACGCTTACGAGCATTCATACGCTTTTCACGCTTACGAGCGCGAGCTTCCTTAATCGCCGCGCGCTCTTCGCTAGTGGAACGAACGTAGGCAACCACGTCACGAACAGTGGAAGCAACCTGCTCAATGGGAGACTCGATCTCTTCCTCGGGAAGTGCAATAAGCTCAACGATGTCAGGAGCGCCGGGCTTCCAATTGTTAGCGTTTTTGATTGCTGGCCTAGTGGAACCGTCATAGCGCACGCCAGCCTCCCACTCGGCAACGGTAGGAATATGACTCGTGAGAACGTCGGACGTGCGGTGCTTAACATTGTTGCGGTCCACTAGGTACCGGGGCTGCTGGTGCATGAGACCTAGAGACGTAAAAAAGTGAATATCGCGAGAAATCGTCTTAACTGAGCATGACAGGTGTGCGGCAATGGTCTCTTGCTTGTACCAAAGCTGTTGTGTTTCTTCCCCAGCATGCTTAGCGATGAACTCTAGGAAGGCAGTGCGGTGCGGGCTTAGCCCGAGATGCTGAGCTAGTTCACGTGCGTTGATGAGCTGCTGCAAGCACATAATAAAAATACCTCGCATTATTTGAGTTAGTTTTCTTTCGTGCTTCACAGGCTATAGCCGCTCTCCCGATCTGTCAAACATGGGGGAGAACTTTTAAGGCCCGGCTGGAATGAACCAACCGGGCCTTACGAAAAAAAACCACCTCAAGTGAGGTAAGAAAATAATGTCATACCTCAGCCGTGTTTACAACTGTTACCGCGCGATTTACGGCTAAGAGTTTCCTGCAATCTGCCATGACACGACCTTGATACGCATTACTGCCTGTCCACTAGCTCGTTAGAGCAATTGAGAAAATTGTTTCCCCCCGCCGTTAGGCGGTAGGCATGTCAGCCGCGCTGCGTCCACGTGGGGGGTAGGGGGTATTCAAGTATATTCATTACTTATTTTCATAGGTATATATACCGGACAAAATGCGCCTTCTCCTATACCGGACAACCTATACCGGACAATGGGCGCTTCCTTCGCTTCCTATACCGGACAAGCCTATAAGTATTACCTTTCTAGTCACCTCTGTAGCTTGTAGCAGATTAGGAAAAACTCTTACAAGTAGCTACACCGCGTTCTCATCGCTCAATGCGTGAACGGGCATCGAGATAAAAAGAACCGCCCGGCACGAAAACATCTTGAAAATAGCGCGCTAATATGCTTCGCTTCTATACAGCGGCTGTAGTTCAGTTGGTAGAGCACCCGGATATGGACCGGGAGGTCGCGGGTTCGAGTCCCGCCATCCGCTCTGATGAAAGTCTCAAAGTCTTTGCTTTTGAGACTTTTTTATATAGCTACAGCAAACCTACGTGGACATTTCTGTAGCTGTAGCAGCGGAGAATAAAAAGTAGCGGCACCCCGAGTAATATCGGAGCGCCGCCACAAAAAGTTTCACCTGACCTAGAGTCTATCTCACTGTGGGCCGCGTGTAAACCGTAACTGGCTTTAGCTGGCTGGGCTGTCTTTGGGAGAACGTTCTGGTGGCATAGCCTCAAGCATGGCTGCGGTGATTTTCCCAAGGCCGGTTACTTTCCATTTCCCGCCGTGCTTGTGGGACGTTCTGTCTCGTTCGATGAGTTTAAGTTCCTCAAGCTGGGCGAGGCTTTTTATTACTTCGCTTCTACTGCATCCAAGACCTTTTACGAACTCGCTTATAGAAAGAGGTCCACTGCTTTTGCGTGTTTTGTGAGCGCTTTTACGGGACATGGTGTTTCCCCTTTCGATTGTGGTGTTTTAAGCGTATCTGTGTTGGTTTCGTGTCGGCTCGTAGGAGCGTGTGCGTCTGCTGATAATCCGAGGCATATGCGCCTCGCTAAACCGGGACAAGAAATAGGATTGACCATTCCTATAACCAGTAGTATCATGAATGTATGAGCCGAAAACTAAACCACACTAACCAGCAAATCAAAGCGTGGGTTATCGCCTACTACAAAGCCAATGGATACTGGCCCGCTCAGCTTGAAACGCGCGTCGCACTCCGCTGTTCCTCTGACCGCGCTGCCATTGCGATCAGGGAAGCTAAAAACGATTTAGCTAACGGGTTAGAACAGACGCTCGCTAAGGCCCTTGCCGCATACGCCGGGTTCCACAGCCTAGAGGACGCGCTCACGCACATCGGGGCGTTGAACGAGAAACCAGTAAGTGGCCTCAAGAAGAACGACCTACGCGCCTTGGTCACTATCCTCACCGGCACAGTCCCAAGCAATCGCCTCACCAGCGAAGAACTACGCGACAAGGTTCGCCTCCACAACCAAACCAACAGCACCGAACAGGAATGAACCAATGTCGCCATTAACTCTTCTCATCAACCCGCCACTGCCAGTAATGGTCGCAGCCCTTATAGCACTCCTAGTCTTTGCGCTGACCGCGCTCCTCTCTAAGAAAGCGACTGAACGTCTCGCCAAAGGACAGGGGGAGCCTTCTGGTGTTGAGGAGGGCCTTTACTGGCTTCACACAGTCAGCAAATGGGGTGCGATTGCATTACTGCCATATCTTTGCGTCGGCGGCATAGGCTGGGTAGCCATGAACGATAACGCTTTGCGTATTTTCAACCAAGCTGGCATGGTCATTTTCATACTGAGTACTGTCGTAATAGTGTCACTGGCAGCAGTATTCATCCCTGTCTCTTTGAGAATGCAAACTATCAAAAGGAACGCGGCAAAAGAAGGTGCTGATCTGGAAAACAACCGCGAGTATAAGGCGCTAAAAGCCCTAGATAACAAGCTGTCGTTTCTCCATGACCTCCGCGCGCCCTTCTTTCTCGCTCTTGTAGCGCTTGCCTTCTTCGCAATCGTCAAGCTCTTCTTCAACCTCTAAAACACCAAACCAATACCAACACCGAACAGGAGTAAAACCATGTTCCTGACAACTATCCTCTCTCCATCGCAGCCGGTACTACTCGGTCTCACTATTGCGCTCCCAGTTCTCTTGCTGGTCTCGTTCTTCTCGCGGAAGATCGCCGCAAATCTCAATGGGAAGCAAGAAACACCGTCCGCCGCAGAAGTGATCTTGTATGGCTTTTCCGCTGTCAGTAAGCTGCTGGTAGCACCGCTCACGGTGTACGTTCTCTACACTGGTGGGTTCTGGCTATTGACGAACGCTAGTGCCGATTTTTGTCGCACACTTGGTCAAATCGGCAGAGTTGTAGTCGTGCTGCTTTTTGCAGCAGCGCTAGTTCTATCGGTTGTAGCGGCCTCCGTGGGTGTGGGGTTGCGCAATATTGATGTGGATGCAGAGCTTGAGGACTTGGAAAACAATCGCGAATACAAAGCTCTAAAGGCCATAGGCAACGCTCTTCCACCCGCAGGGGTTTGCGTGGGCGTAACTTTTGCTCTCATCCCACTTTTCCTTGTCATGGTCACCGTATTTTAACCACTAAAGGACACTAAAAAATGAGTCGCCGTAAATACACGAACTTGATGATTGTTACCTCTATCCGACAGTTGATCTCTTCCCGCGTCTCACGGCCTACACCTGAGCTTGTCGCTGAGACAGAACAGTTCCTCGCCTTGTGGCGTGACCCGGAAGAAATCGAACCAGCAGAAGGACTGTTGCTTAGCCGCGAAAAGCTCTATGCAATCCGCGCGTCCTACAAGCGCAGTGGCTACACGGGGCCGCTCATCGGATTGTTCGACGAACTGGAACGCAACGTCGAGGCCGCTTTCACTGTTAAGCGAGGGAAGAAAGGGCTACCAGCATGGGTACTAGGCGCGGCGTAGTCTGTGAACTCCACGATTGGAGTGCTGACAGTGAGTTCACTGAACTACTGAAAGGCCGCTACATCACTGACATTGTTGATGATGAAATCCTCGTCCTCGACAACGGAATGTGGCTTCACGTTGAGACGGAAGATGAAGGCTTTAAGGGCGGGACGTTTATCCAATACCTTAATGTCTGCGGGAGAAACGACGCGCGAATCATGTCCGCACACCTCGTCGATGACTATGGGGAGGACCCGATTTCTCTCATAGAGAGACAGACTTACACATTGTTTGTCATGGTCAACGACATGGAACGTCCCGTCCTCAAAATCGTCCGAGAGGACGCGCCCTACTACCCGCGTGGCTTCACGATCACCGCTTACGTAACGCAAGACGCTTACGTTGACCGCTGGTACCACATGCGCGAACACTCCAACACGTCGGGCAGCTCGCATAAGTGGCTGAAAAACTAGACCCAAACCCAGAAAGGACACTCAATCATGACTCTCACTGTTAAGCGTCGTGACGACATTCGCGTCTCTAATCTCGTTGAGATGCTGCCGCTCATCGAAATGCCGGACACCGAACCGCTGTGGGACGACCTAAAGAAAGCGCATCTGATCGACTCGATGTTAAACAATATTCCCATCGGCCAGATTTTCCTCATGCCCCACCCGCGTCAAACCATCGGCCCAAGCGGCTGGGCATACGAGTATCGGATTCTCGACGGCCACGACCGACTCAACGCCATTGCAGACTTCGTGAACGGAAACCTCCTATTGGAGGACGACTTCAAGCTCTTTGAGAATGAGTTCGTCCAAGCACGAGGAATGACATTCAAGGACCTCAAGGAGGCATATCCAAGGCTTGCAACGCGCTTCGTGAACTACCAGCTCGATATCCAAGTCGTAGAAGCAAGTAGCAAGCTCGAAATCGCCCGCATGTTCGAGCGAATGGGCATCGACAGTTACTGTTTTGGACGAGAGTAGACAGGGGGGTCGTCGTGAGAGATCACGGCGGTCCTCTTGGTTTTGCTACTAAAAGATGTTTGCTTGCACGCTGCCATACTGCTACAATTTGGGTACACGGCTAGTGTAAAGAAAGCCGATAAACTCAATCCATACAAACCACGTAAAGGTAATAAGACCATGAGCGACACCCCCAAGCCCGAGCGCCACATCGAGGTAAAACTCATTAACTCAGGCCGCGTCCTCCGCACTCAAGCACTGGGTGAATACGCCGACAAGATGTTTGATTCTATGATGAGGAGCATTCTTCACATGTCCATGCTCCACGGCCCAGCGTGCGACCTGGGGGACATTTTTATTCCGGCTCACGCTATCGAGTGGATTGAAATCGTCGAGGACTAAAAAGTAAACGCGGCAAGTAGTTGCCGCAAATGCTCCTATAGCTCAACTGGCAGAGCAACGGACTTTTAATCCGTGGGTTCAGGGTTCAAGTCCCTGTGGGAGCACAGTAAACCAAAACACAAAACAACAGGAAAGCGAAGATCATGGACTACTACACGGCACTCAGGCGCGAAACCGTTAAATCAGCGCGCTTTGACCCGCTTATTTTCTTATACGCTCACCTCGGGGACGAAGGCGCGTTCGACGGCCACGTTTTCTCTCCTAACCTAAGAGGCGTTCCAGTGCTCATGCGTCTAACAAACGACGACCACATTTCCTTGTCCATCACCGAGTGGTACGACGAAATGAGCTGTTTTGATAAGCACACAAGCACGGCACACAGTACGCCAGTCGAAAACGGAGAACTTCTGTGGGAGTTTGACGGTGACACTTGGGAACGAGGCGACTACATACCGGATGGTGCAGAACGATTCACGGGCGAGATCATGGTCGCCACAGCTCTCAGTGATTGGGAGGACCTTGTGTTCAGGCTTGACGCTCGCAAAGGCATGGAAGAGCACGCTTGGTTCTTCCCACTCGGGCTTGAATCGGCCTCAAAGCATGACGGACTAATGATGTACGCCACCAACCGGAAGTAACAGCCAAAGCACGGAAAGAGAACCAGACCAATGGACTACCAGACACTCAAACGCAACATTATCGAACAGGCCCGCCGAGACCCCGCTAGTTTCCTGTACGCAATGCTCGGGAAAGAAAGCGCATTTGACGGCCATGCTCCCGCCTCATCAGTGGGCTACCAGCCGACGATCATGCATGTAGTGGACGACGGCGACCACGTTTCACTATCTGTCACCGTATGGAAAGAAGCAAAGTTTCTTACTTTCGAGAAAAACACATACAAAGCACACAGCGTGCTAAGCGAAAACGGAGCGATTTCATGGGAGTTCGACGAGCGTACCTGCGCCCGTGGCTATGACTACGAATACAACGAGGCAGAACGCTTTACGGACAAGCTCATCCTCGGTGAAGCCTTCAGCGAGTGGGAGGACCTTGCGAATAGCGTCGCGGCCCGCGAAGATTCCCAAGAATACGCATGGTTCTTCCCTGTCGGGCTAAATGCAGCATTTAAGCTCTCGGGCATGATGATGTTCGCCAGCACAACCGAGACTAGCAAGAAAGCACACTGAAATGGGCGCATTACTTTTTACAGTCCTATGGGTCGCGATGGTTCCACTAGGAGTATTTGTTCTCGTTAATACCGTAGCTTCAGTACGTAATGGTGATGATGATGCTGTGCGTAATGGACTCCTGTTGGACATCGTGTATTTGCTCTTACTGTTGCTACTAAAGATGTACAGCCCGACCGTGCAGTGGGAGGAAGGCGTTGAAGCAGTAAAAACGTTCTTTGCCCAACATGTAGGGTTTGTTGTCGCCCTAGGCATGGTAGGGGCTTTATGCGCGCTGTATGTCACTGTTAAAATCTTTGCCGCTTTCATCCTTACAGACGACGAGAAACTAAAAAACTTTAATCGCCGCTTTGACGCGGCATGGTTTCTCGTGTCTTTTCTCTTCCTGATAGTGCCAAGCATCGTTCAGGCAGTCGTGTCGATAGTGAAAGATTTTTCCTGAGACGAAGAAAGATACTAGAAATGCATGAGTTCATCACCCAGCATCCAACTTTTCTTACAGTCGCATGGGTGGCGGTTCTCCTAATAGAGGGGTTCGCCATAGTTGATGGCATGGTCGCGCTCTATCGCAGTGACGAAAAGAGGGCGAAACGTGACGCTCTTTTGTGGCTCTTGACGTGGGTGCCCGCGCTGTTGCTCCTACTAGCGCCATGCAGCTAGTCGCTTTTAAGACAAGCATTCTTTCCTGATGAGGTAGAAGAAATATACCGAAAATGCGTGATTTTATCGTTCAGTATCCGGCGGTCAGTATTATCACTGGTCTCACGCTGCTCACAGCGATGGTGCTTAGCAATATCGCGCTCATGGCACCGTTCTGGTTCTCCGAAAAACAGATGAAAACGTTCATTCGGTGTTTTGCTGTTAGCCGCGTCGCGACAGTGGTTACTGCTCTGGTTTTCGCTATCACGTTTTTCGCGGTCACAGTAAACAACCTCATCCAAGCCTAGAGAAGAAAAGAGTCCCGAAAATGCTTACCGCTATCGTCCTCACCGCTACCGGCATCGTGAGCGTGTTCTTCATGTGTATGGCCTACGCTGCGAACACTGACAGTAAGACGAATGCTTACGAGACCGCGTGCTCTGTCACCGTCATCGCTGGCGTAACGATCATGGTTTATTTCCAAGCTGCCATGCACCTACACCACATGGCTGCATACGACCTAGCGTCCATTGTCATGCTCACTAGCGCCACAGCATTGATCTTAAAGCGGCCCATTAAAGGCGATCTAACTGTTCTGGGACTGCGTGCCGCGCTCCTCGTCATCTGCCTGCCAGCAATCGCCTGCCTCCTGCTCAGCTTCAGCATCCACGTCTAACCCGAGACGACGAAACAAAAAATAAAGAAACCAAGCCAACAACCATCGAAAGGACCGCTTCATGCAACGCTTACTGCCCGCCCTAATCGCTGACCTGCTCCTATGCCTACTCCTTCCCTCATACGTCATCTTTATCGTCATTCACAATCTTCTTTGATCTAAGCCACGCCAAAGCGCACAAAAGGAGGTGCCTTATGGTTACGAAAACCGTGCGGCGTGTGGCCCTCATGTCCATTCACCCGCGCTACGCGCACGCTATCCTCGACGGGCGCAAAGCCGTTGAGTTCCGTAAGCGTCCTCTCGCTTCTGACGTGTCGCATGTCGTTGTTTACTCCACGGCTCCCGATCAGAAAGTTCTTGGCTACTTTGAGATCGACAAGCAGGTTGAGCTGTCTCCCGAAGCCTTGTGGGAACAATACGGAAACCAAGGAATCATCGAGAAAGACCGTTTCTTCTCCTACTACGAGGGCAGAGAAACAGGCGTGGGCATCCTAGTTAAGCAAGTATTCCGGTGCGAACAACCGCGTTCTTTAAGTGACATCGGAGTGAAAACACCACCCCAAAACTTCCAGTACCTCTCTGAGGAAGCGCTACAGGTCCTCGCTAGAAAGGCTCCACTCGCATGACCACCCAAGAAATCACACTGAACCAGAGCAGTGACGGCGGCTTCTACACGAAGCTCCTTCGAGGCCACTACGTCACCAGCATCGACAACGACGTTATTACGCTCGATAACGGGACGGAACTCCGCATTTGGGGCAACGACGGATGCATGTCCTGCTCGAACGGTAGCTACTGGCTCGAACAGGTTTTCAAGCGCGGCAACAGCAAGGCGCGCATTATGAGCGCCTACGTGGACTGCGACGAAGATGACGGAAACCCCTCAACCGTGTACACAATCTTCGTGATGGTGGACGGCAACCCCCACCACCTGCCTCTCGCAACCGTCAGGGGTGATGATGGTAATGGCTACTATGGGACCGGGTTCACGCTCGCCGCCACCATCGAAACACCCCCCGCGCCGCCCACTACGGTCACGCCCCGTGACATCATCAAGGCCGTCGCGGGTGAGAAAACACCCCCGCTTATCTCCGGTATTTCTGGCCGCGAAAGCCTCATCAATGCTGTCGCTTACACTATCCAGCGAACGCGAGGCTTTGATTCGCCTCTGCGTATTACCGGCCCCGAGGCTCGGCTTTTTCATAAGCTGACCGCTGTCGAATACGCTGGGCAGTACGGCCCCTATTGCGCGAACGATTGGAGCGGTTTTGTTAACCAAATGACCCTGTTCTGGTTCGCTGACATGGAGGACGGCGTATCTTTCGTCCTACGTGATCTCTCCAACGGGACGGAAGCCTACGCTGCGAAAATGCTCGCCTTCACAGACCGAGTGCGGGCATCCAAGAAACACGTCAAAGCGTTCGTTACCAGCTACGCCCTGAAGGGCGACACGGCCACCGTCAACGGAATCAGAGTGCCTGCAACTGACTTCCTTCTCTCTGAAGTCTGTGGCTTCCACGGATTTCGCGTTGGCCCCAAGTGGGCCTACTTCCCCCAGCACTACTTCCTGCACTACGCAAGTTACGGCGCACGCATCGTCAAGCATCGTGAAGGTGGGCGCGGCGATGTTGTGCTCGCCTCAGACGATCAGAGCGTGTGGGCAGTTAATCCGCAGGAAATTCTCGGTAAATAAAAAACCTGAAGCGCACCCACGGAGTGTCTAGTGGGTGCGCTTCAGTGTCCATCCGAGAGTTGTTGACTCTCTGGATACGAGTCTAGCGATTATTTCGCTGCCAACACCTTGAACCACACGGGGTTCATGTCTCGCGGGAAATCACTGCCCCAAATCAAGTAGAGGCTGTCTAAACGGGTAGAAGAAGTCCACGACTCCAACTGTCCGCTCTCGCCGGGTTTGAGCGTGAGAGACGTTTTCAGCCCGTACACGGTGCCTGTACGTACACTTACCGTGCGGTTTGCGTCTACGAGAGCGTCCCTGCTGGTGATCGTGAGTTCCTTGTCTGAGAGGTTACGTACCGTGAAAGCGTAATAGGCGTATTTCACGTCACTGGTCGGGCTGAATCCTCGGTTCTGTTCGCTCTTTTGTTCCATGATCTGATGAGCGTCTGTTCCGGTCACGAACTTGGAGAGCGTCACTTCGATGGGTTGTTTCTGGTCGCCGTCAATGTAGCTGGTGACAATAGGCGTGCCTAAGCCTGCTGGCTGGTTGAACGAGCCGTCTCCCACGTGCGGCATTACAGCGCCGTCCGTGCTGGTTGCCATCTTGTGAGCGCCAATCCACGGTTCGAGATACCGGTTCGCGTCGAACTTGCGTTCCCCGTTGTTTGGGACGATCTGAATGGTCTCATGCTTAGCGTCGAGGATAGACGCGGCTTGTTCAGCGAACTGGTCTTGCAGGGAGGACAGTTCAGGCGCGGCAAACAGGGTGTCGTCCATGTACACGTCCTCATCAGCGGACAACATGCACGCGGACTTCACGCCCACACCATTGCACGTGAACGCGGGCGCACGATTCACGGTTTTCGTCGGCAAATCGCTCTGCGAGGCAATGTAGGAAGCGAAAGCGTCCGTGAGCTTCTTCTGATACTCCACGTCTTTCGCGTCCTGCAAACCGGCGGCTGCGAGAGCGGTTTTCACTTGGGACACGTCGAGCTTGATCTTGCTGTAATCCACGACCTGTAAGCTCACGCTTTCCCCGTTGTTCAGCGTGGACGGGGCTTGAGTGATCTTCCACGTGAACGGGTTGCGATGGGGAGTGTTTCTCCACGTGAGCTGCGGGCTGTCAGGCACAGAGTAAGACACCGCGCCGGTAATGGCCTGCACGGCCTTGATGCGCGTCTGGTTACCGTTCAAGTACGCGGATTCTTTCGCAACATATGAGTCGGGGATAACCGAGTTCAACCCGTCAGCGTTAAACCCAGCGAGAGCCGTCATGTACGCGCTGTACGAGGTGATACCACGGTTCTCGGCGGGAATGTCTTTCACCGGGGGAACGAGGAAACCGAAATAGAACGCGAGCACGCTCAGGGTCGCGGTCCCCGCAATGACGGGACGCGCCCACCGACGCTTCTTCTTGGGTTTCGTCTGTTGGCCCCACGCCGCACCACCGGGACCGACCTGCCCCATAGCATCGCCCCACGACTGAGACTGCTGACTGGGGGCGGGTTCACCCCACCCGCCACTGTCACTGTTACCCCACGCAGGGGCAGTGGTTTGGTTTGCGGGGGCGGGTTCTTCACCCCAACCACCGCCCCAGCTTTGAGGCTGCGGGCTTCCGGCGGTGGGTTCCATGCCCCACCCGTAATCGGTACTCATGGTTTGGTCCTCACTCTTTTTGCTTCAGCGTCTTGTAGTTACTCGAAACTGTCGAGGCCAGCGAAGAAACTGTCCATCGCGTCTGCATCTTCTAGGTCGATATCAATGTTGTAACCGTCCGTATCGACGGTTTCTTCCACGGGCGGGAGCGTCGGCCCCACAGTCTCAACGGGAGCTTCTTCCCGAGGCTCTACTGTGGGTTCTTCTTCCACTTGTTCAACAGTGTCTGCGTCTACCGTGGGGACAAGCCCACCTTGCGCAACGAGAGTAGTCATCCACGCGCGAATATCCGCGAGTTCAGCTTCCAACTGCTCAATGTTCGACACGGCGGGGGCGCTTGCCGCAACCTGCTCAACGCTAGGTTCAGTGTTCGCCCCGAGGGCTTTCTCCACGTAAGCGCGCACGCCCTCATCGTTTTGGTAGCCCTCAAGGAGAGCAATCACAAGACGAGTGAGACGCTTGCTTGACGCGAACGGCACAAGCACCTCGCTTGCGAGACGCGGGGGGACGTTACTAATGGTGATAGTCCAACGGTTTTTGCTCATTTTCCGGGCCTTCCTAAAGTCTGTACTTGAACGGTTTTCACGAACTCTTGATACGCACTCGGTCTGCCCTCAGTATTCTTCAACGCTTGGGGGTGTACAACGTCCAAGACCACTGTCTCGGGACGGTACTGCAACGCGGGGATGGTGAGGAACGCGAGACGGTAGAACTGCGTGAACCGCATGGTGGTTGCCGCAACGTAAGGGCGGGACACCCCACCCAGAGCGTTGTAGAGCGCTCGCGGGATATCGTGCGTGAGAGGCCCGCCGACAACGACAACGTGATACCCGTCAGCGACGACCTGAGAGAGCCGCGCGTTCCAGTCAACGTTTAGCAGCGTGCCTTCAGTGAAAGCGATTCCCTCCGCTGCGACAAGCAACATGAGGTTCTTTTCTTTCGTGAGAGCATACGGGGGGTTCCCCACGCCATTCACGAGCCAGTCAGCGCACGACGAGGCGTGCGAACCGAGCTTATAGTTCGCGATACTCTCTGGGTTCACATCGAGCACGCACACGCGCTCAGCGTTGATCTTTGGCAGCACGTAAGACGTGAGAGACCGGTAGAGCATGTCACCCAAAGTCCCATCGTTCCCGGCGAACAAGAAAGTAACTTTCGCCCGGTCAATCTGAGACACTGCGAGCGCCACCGACGGGAACTGCGTAGGGGACTGGACTGCGTTCGCATAGCGGGGCAGCATGAAACTCACGCTACGCGGCCCACTGTCACCCGTGGGCTGCTGGCGCTTGAGATCAAGGTTTTCTTTCGTCAAGCGAGCGTTTTGTACCTGTAGTGACCTGATCTCATCAACTTGCGTCTTACTGGTTTCCAACGCGGTTGCGAGTTCAGCTTTAACACGTTCAAGTTCATCAAAATCAGCGGTCGTTGCGCCCGCCCCAAGTCCCTTTGCGAGCATCGCAAGGAGGGCTTCGGTATCAACCTTCACGCCGCCGGTAGACGCGGGAGGCTCAAGGGACGCGCCCCGCGCGTTCAACGATTCAACGAGCTTCGCGTCCCCCACGTAGGGGATAGTCACCCCACTGTCAGAGGACACGTACTGTTCGGGGGCGACAAGGAACACGACGTTCGCGCGGTTCATGTTCGCGGCAGCTTGGAGAGCTGAAACGCTCACTTCCATGACGCTCACGTTCCCAGCGCCGTAAATCTGATCGCACGCTTGACTCAGCAAATCAACAGCAGTCTTTGGAAGCCCAGCGTGTAGGGCCTTAAATGTTCCCACGGTTTCACCACCTTTCTGGGAAGCTCACGTGCGCCTACTACTGAGTGAGGGACGCGGCAGGCGCACGTGAGCGGCTTAGGGGAGGCGCTTTACTTCTTCGCCTTCAGTTTCTTAACGAGTCGGATACGCGCGTCGTTTGCGGCTCCACGAATGTTGAGCAGCCGCACGTCAGTAGACGAGTAGGGGAAAAGCTCAATGTAGGGAGCGATAGAGCGCAGTTCCTCAACGATGGCTTGTGCGAACGAGGTTTCCGCCTTGCCGCGCGGGAGGCTACCGCCGCCGACAATCAGCACGTAGTTGAGTTCTTGCGGGTCAATGCTGATACGAGTGAACGTCTGCTTGATTTGAGCAGCGGCCTTCGCGACAGTTTCGCGAGTAGCCGACTCAATGAGCGGGGTAATGTCGTCCTTCTTGGACGCGCCCGACGTGAGGTAGCCGGTAGAGAGGGCTTCTTCAAGCGCATGACGGGATACGCGCCGCCCGAGCTTTAGGTCAATGAGGTTCGCGACGCGACTGGCGATATTGTTCCCACCAAGCGGGTAGGAGTCGTAGCTACCCGCGACGGGCTGCATCTGGTCAATGAATGTCAGGTCTGTGGTGCCCGCGCCCACGTCGATGACGAGAATCTGCGCGTCCGCATACTTCGAGCGCTCACTCGCGGGAGTCCCGTTAGTGAAAGCCAATGCTGCGAACGCCATCATGCCCTCGGGACGGACAGTAAGACCATCAATATCAACGGGGATAGTCAGGTTCGAGGGGCACGACACCGTGAACGAGTCGGTCTTAGTGAACAGTGCGCGGAACATGTCAGCGTGGTCGCCAGTGGTTTCTGTTGCGGGGGCGAGAATCGTCACGTCCCACGTGACATGAAGGTTCCCGACAGCGCGCTTCACGACAGCGGCGATCTGCTTTTGCGCGACATACAGGGCGTAGCGGAACGATAGGAGCGTCGCGTGCGCCGCATACTTGCGGCTTGTCGCAGTCGGGCGGATAGCTTCGACAGCGAACTCTCGCTCAACAATCGGCCCGGCAGCGAAACGAACAATAGGAGCATCGTCCGCTAGTGACGCGGGAGCGTCAAAAACGACGGACTCCAAGGGGCCGGACGTGTACTGGTCGGGGATAACGTAATCGTTGGGGAGCTGCGCGAAAGCGTTCGACAATCGCACGATTTCTTGGAGGGACGCACGGTGCAAGCTGCATACGCGGGTCTCGGAGTTACCGAAATCAATGATGATTCCAGCACTGGTTTTTTCCTCACTCATATTTCATTTGCCTTTCTGGGCTTAAGCAACGCTCTGTTGCATTCTAATAATACTTGTGGTGTACCCAAATTATCGGTTAATGGCCGGTTTTGATAACCGCTGGTTCAAGATGATGTCGTTAATCAACGACGCGGACAAGGTTGGTTCAAGCAGCGGCCCGACATCTAATCCTTCCTCGCACGCTTCTTGCACTCTTTGCATGTGGAACGCGCTGTAAATGAACGCGCCCGTTTCGTCTTGTGCGCTCAGGGCTTCAACGACGTTGCGGTGTTTGACGTACATGTCGCTTTGGTAGATGTCCGCGAGCGCTTCGAGCGCGTCCGCTTGGGTTGCGCGCGTGAGAGTTAGGTATGACAGTGCTGGCGCGCGGCTGATAGCGGACAACTGTTCCTCAGTCAGGTTCTTACTCAGGAGCGATGGGCGAGCTAAGCGGAGGAGGGACTGTAGGGCAGCGTTGTTGGCTGCGCCGCTCTTGAGGTAGGGGCGAATGTCGATGCCTTGCGCGAGAGCCGACTCGTATAGGGGGATTTGACTGCGCTTCATTCCCCTGAAGTCACAGTCTTGAATGGGGTAGCCTCGGCGCGCCCATGTGATGATCGCGCTCAATGCTTCCTCAGACAAGCCTTGTGTGACGAATGGTTTGAGGACGTTGAGGTTGAGTCCTTCTTGCATGTACTCGCGTACTTGCTTCAACACGGGGGCGGGGAGGACAAAAAACACGTCTGGGACGGTTTCGATCATCGCGAGCCTGATCTGATGCAAGTCCTCTGGGGAGCGTTCAATGTAGGGCAGGATTGGTGTCCCACGAAACAGTGCGCTTCTGATTTCTTCGCGAGTGTCGAGACTATACCCGGCAAAGATTGCGTCGAGGTTTTCTAGCGTGATTTCACGGCCACAGTATTCCAAGGGTGATGCCTTTCTGTGTGGATAGGATTTTGGGGAGCATGGGGACGGTGCGTGAGACTTTCGTGAGCCTACGCAAAGACTTATCAGAGGGAGGGTGCCCGAGGGCTTGTAGCCACCCGGTGCTGGCGGTGGGCTTACCGGAGGGTAAGACCATGAGGGACGGTAAACCCATCTGGTCGAGTGTCCCTTGGTATGAGGCGTTCGCCGCCATGATCGGGAGACGATAGTAGGACGCTGGCACCACGTGGCCTAGTCCGAGAGGCCCCGCATATTGGAGCCTGAACCGCCCGTGAGTAACGAATGCTTCCACGCTGGTCATGTTAAGCACGATGGAGTCAAACAGTGTGCCGCCCGACGTTGAGGGCCGCGCCCGGTAACGCTCATTGTCCACGGGAACACCGTATGTGGTTGTTATCCCGGTGCGCCGGTTTTGGATACAACACAAGGCGTGCTGGAAGTACACGGCGCTGCGCGTCCCGTGAGAGTCTATGCGCGGTAGGGGAATGATGCACAGTTGGTTTAGTGCCTCCAACCACCTGTGCTGGTCGTCTTTACGTGAGCCAATCCGATAGCGGCGAAACACGTTGTCCTCGCGCCTTGCGTAAATGATTTCCCGGCGCTGTGGGTCTACCTGATAGTAGGACAAACGCATTTGTTCCATGATCGCGGTCACTGTCACCTGTTTACGCATGGAAGCGTGTTCCTTCAAGGGCGAGCGCACGCCTCTGGGTTTCGTTAACGCTCTCCCCGCACACGTCCCACGCGGGGGACGCAAGATCGTACTCGCGCTTAAACCGCTCATCGTCAAATGGGATACCTCGCTGTTTAAGAATCCAATACACGCCGTCCGCTTCCGTGAGCGTTCGGCTTACCGCCGCGCCGCCGCTGGTCACGATCATTTCCACGGTCGCCTCCCGATCTAGGGGAGTGACAAGGAATGGTTCTTGGTAGCCCAAGAAGTTAATGGCAGTGTCCCTAAAGTCGAATGTTTTCTCACTGCCTTCAACGGGGGCGGAGACAATATCGACAAACGAACTCGCGGACTCTGGACTACGGGCAAGAAGTTCGCGATACGCCGCAATGTCCTCTTCGAGCGTGTACATCACCGGGTAAGCCGTGCCAGTGAACCCACTGTCAGTCACCGACGATACGACCACGACAACGGAGGAGAAGATTTGCCCGATAGCGTTCTCTCCGGCGCGTATCTGCTTACGAGAATGAACGACCACGACGCTGCCCGGCCCAAACCATACGGCCCCGCGTTTTTCTTTCACGCTCGCCATACGGAACAAGCCATGTAGGCGCGCCCGTTCAATATGAAGCCGGTAGTCCATGTCCGTTGAACGCTTCGTGTCATCCTCGACAATGAACACGCCGCCGGTTTCAACGCACGCCGCTTCAATGGGATACACGAAAGACGGCAGGCGCTTCTGCTCATCGTCCAACTCAACAACGAGGGGTTTTTCTTTCCCCGCCGCTTCCCACTGGACGATACCCGCTAGGTAGCGGAACACTGCTTCCGAGGACGTGTCAGAGGGAACCGTGAGCGCATAGTGGTCGCCCACATCAAGAGCCACCACATCACCAACGGCAGTGAGTTCGTCTGCTCGCTTACGCGCGTCCTCCCACATGCTCATCTGGCTACCCCTGCTTCGGGGCGGACTTAATGAATGCCCGGTAGTCCTCAATCTGACTGGACGAACCGATCTCACCTTCAAGGAGCTTCAACGCGAACGCCAACTGGACGGGCGGAACCTTTTCAAGCGCGGCTAGGAACACGCTCTTACGAGCATCCGCAAGGAGCTGCATACCGGCAATGGCCTCAACGTGACTCATCGACTCACTCACCGGAGTATTACCCGCACGGAAACGAATCGCTTGCAGCATGTACGGGTCAAACAAATCCGACAAGTCCTCGCGCCCCGTGTTCTCACACGCATCCAACGCGCGCTCACACGCATCCCACGCGCTACCCCCATTAAGGAAGTCACGGAAGAACCCAGCGCCGAGCTTGCGGGATGCTTCACGCAACCCAGCGTCCCTGAGCTGGCGAACCGTGTTCGGCTTACGGCCAACAGCTTGAGCGAGAGAGTCAACGTCCGTGTAGCCGTCGAGATAAAGCGAGATGACTTGACGGTAGAGGGGCTTGTCATAGTAGGAGCCGCCACGAATGAACGCGAGTGTGCGCTTCGCGATCTTCTGTCCGCGTGCGCCCACGAGCGGTTTGCCGTCCGTATCGACCTCAGCGATCTTGAATCGCATTGCGTCGATATCCTGCCTGATACCCATTTCTTCCTCTCTTTCACCCTGTTTTGTTGATGGTTTTTGTCGTCAAAACACATCAACCGTGGGTGCGGGTTTGGTCTAACCCCCGTGTTTTCGGAGACTCCTCGGGTTTGGGAAGTCGTTGCGGGGGTTTTCTGATGGTGTTTTTCATCAGTTTTCTTACATCAGTTTACATCAGTCATCAAAAAACGTCATCAACACGCCGG
>ERZ773021.136-NODE-136-length-55300-cov-65.3929_pt1 | contig 55300 bp, 57 predicted proteins | sample MGYA00511668_ERZ773021 | MGnify/ENA primary metagenome ERZ773021 (study PRJEB29015, sample SAMEA2737961) | human oral metagenome | biome: human oral; feature: human-associated habitat; material: dental | place: China | collected 2032 ...
GTGCCCTTGTTGGTGGTGCGTCACTTGAAGCTGAAAGCTTCTTGGCATTGCTTGACTTTGTAAAATAATCTCAGTTATTCCAGACGGTCTTCTAAGACTGTCTTTTTTTTAAAGACTGTATATTTTTCTTAAATTATCAGTCAATTACAACTTTTTTAATATGGGTTAATTTTCTTGCTTTTGTCTACTAGGTGTAGTATACTGAGATAGTAATCAATAAATATGGTTGCAAAAATAATATTATGAGGTGAGAAAAATGGTTGAATTGAAAAAAGATGCTTTAAAAGACGTAACAACATTATCTAAATCAGCGCCTGAAGCGCTAGTAAAAACAAAGGAAGTGCTTAACCAAGCAGTAGCAGACTTGTATGTGGCTCACATTGCCCTTCACCAAGTACACTGGTATATGCGTGGTCGTGGTTTCCTCGTATGGCATCCAAAAATGGATGAATACATGGATAGCCTTGATGGTTATCTTGACGAAATCAGTGAACGTTTGATCACCCTTGGTGGAAAACCTTACTCAACTTTGACAGAGTTCCTTCAACACAGTGAAATCGAAGAAGAAGAAGGAGAATTCCGTAACGTTGAAGAAAGCTTGGAACGTGTTCTAGCGATTTATCGCTACCTCATCGCTCTTTTCCAAAAAGCTTTGGATGTGACTGATGAAGAAGGCGATGATGTTACAAACGATATCTTTGTTGGTGCTAAGGCTGAACTTGAGAAAACAGTTTGGATGCTTGCAGCAGAACTTGGACAAGCTCCTGGTTTGTAAAATATAGTTGCTACCCCTTTTATCATGAGGCGCTTGATAAGCGCCCATGAGCAATCATCTTTTAAAAGTCATGTAACTGTAAACAGTTGCATGATTTTTTGTCTGCTGGACTTAGGACACATTGTCAAAAGTAGGATTTTACGGTATAATAGTTGCTGTTCAATAACATATGAATTTTAAAGAATAATTGTTAGTTTAAGGAGGACTTATGAACAACTTACCAAATTGCCCAAAATGTAATTCAGAATATGTCTACGAAGACGGAAGTCTCTTGGTCTGCCCAGAGTGTGCCTATGAATGGAACCCTGCAGAAGTTGCAGAAGTAGAAGAAGGTGTTGTTGCTATTGATGCCAATGGAAATAAATTGGCTGACGGCGATACTGTAACCTTAATCAAGGACTTGAAAGTAAAAGGTGCGCCAAAGGATTTGAAACAAGGAACTCGTGTTAAAAATATCCGTATTGTAGAAGGTGACCACAACATCGACTGTAAGATTGATGGTTTTGGAGCTATGAAACTCAAATCAGAATTTGTTAAGAAAATCTAGCCATGAAACTGAACTACAAATTTATCTTTTATAGTCGTGTCCTCTTGTTCTTAGCGGCATTTACAGGGGTTTATTTAGAAATTACCAAGCACGGTGGCTTTGGTATGCTCCTTTACTACACAGTGTTGTCCAATCTTTTGGTAACGATTTTCACGGGTTATCTGCTCCGTGTGATGAGCCGTTCAGGTGAAAATTGGCAAAGTCCGACCTTGCTTCGTCTCAAGGGTGGTGTTACCATGAGTATCATGATTACCTGTGTGATTTATCATTTTATGCTTGCTCCGATCGCGACAGACTTTTACCGTGTGGAAAATTTCCTTTGCCACTATATCGTTCCACTCTGGTTTTTAGCCGACACCCTCTTCTTTGATAAACAGGGTCAATACAAGATTTGGGATCCAGTCTTGTGGACCATCTTGCCCTTGGTTTATATGATTTTTGCCTTGTTTAACGGCTTGGTCTTAAAACTCAATATTCCGAATTCCAAGGACAATCCCTTCCCTTATTTCTTTTTAAATGTGAACAAGGGTTGGGACGTGGTTATCAAATGGTGTTTAATCATTTTTGCGGCGTATATGGTTGCAGGCTTCATCTTCTATCTGATCAAGAAAATCAAGCGAAAATAGTCTTCCTATTAGGAAAGTTAGGACGGAGTCTTTAGTTCAATCGGGCTCCTTCTTTTCTTGCCATCTTCCTTTTAAAAGGATCAACAGTGAGAAATATATAGAAAGAAAATTCATGAAACAATATTTAGAACGGGCTAGTATTTTGGCCCTCTCCCTCGTTTTGATTACCTCCTTTTCCATCTCAAGTGCTCTGCCAGCCATGTTTGACTACTATCAAGGCTACCCCAAAGAACAAATCGAGCTCCTGGTCAGTCTTCCTTCTTTTGGAATTATGATTATGCTGGTTTTAAATGGGTTTTTGGAGCGGTTATTTCCTGAGCGTCTTCAGATTAGTCTGGGACTTCTCATCCTTTCTATCGGTGGAACTGCCCCTTTCTGGTATCAGGAATACAACTTTGTCTTTGCGATGCGGATTTTATTTGGCTTGGGTGTTGGGATGATCAATGCCAAGGCCATTTCCATCATCAGCGAACGCTATCATGGAAAGACACGGATCCAGATGTTGGGGCTTCGCGGATCAGCAGAAGTTGTCGGGGCGTCGATTTTGACTCTAGTGGTCGGTCAACTCTTATCCTTGGGATGGACAGTGACCTTCTTGGCCTACAGTGCGGGATTTTTAGTATTGATTCTTTATCTGCTCTTTGTCCCTTATGGGAAAGAAAAGAAAGAAACAAAGAAAAAAGAGACCGAAACGACTCGTTTGACAGGAAAGATGAAAGGATTAATTTTTCTATTGGCTGTCGAAGCAGCAGTTGTTGTCTGCACCAACACAGCTATCACCATTCGTATTCCTAGTCTGATGGTGGAAAGAGGTCTAGGGGATGCCCAGTTATCGAGCTTGGTTTTAAGTATCATGCAGTTGATTGGTATCTTGGCAGGTGTGAGTTTTTCTTTCTTTATCTCTCTGTTTAAAGAAAGGTTGCTCCTTTGGTCAGGTATCACCTTTGGATTGGGGCAAATTGTGATTGCCTTGTCTCCGTCATTGGGTGTGATGGTAGTTGGAAGTGTTGTGGCAGGTTTTTCTTACAGTGTGGCCTTGACCACTGTCTTTCAGCTTCTTTCTGAAAGAATCCCAGCCAAGCTCCTTAATCAGGCAACATCTTTTGCAGTGCTAGGATGTAGCTTTGGGGCCTTTACGACACCGTTTATTCTTGGGGCGATTGGCTTGGTGACTCAAAACGGTATGTTGGTCTTCACCATTTTAGGATGTTGGTTGATTGTCACTTCTATCTTTGTTATGTACGCACTTCAAAAGAGAGCTTAGGATTAATTTCCTAAGTTTTTCTTACTGGGAATTTTGTACCCAGACAATTATTGGTTTTTAAACTTGTTTACACTTTTATTTCCTGATAAAATAGAAGTTATGACAAGATATAAAGCAACTATTTCTTATGATGGTTTTGCCTTTGCCGGTTTTCAGCGCCAGCCTCATGCGAGGAGCGTTCAAGAGGAAATCGAAAAAACCTTAACGAGACTCAATAAGGGGCAAGCCATCATTGTTCACGGTGCTGGTAGGACGGATAGTGGGGTTCATGCTCTTGGTCAGGTTATTCATTTTGACCTGCCCTATCAGATGGATGAGGAAAAACTCCGTTTTGCTCTGGATACCCAGTCTCCAGAAGATATTGATGTGATTTCAATTGAGATTGTGGCAGATGATTTTCATTGCCGTTATGCCAAGCACAGCAAGACCTATGAATTTATCGTGGATAGAGGACGTCCCAAAAATCCTATGCGTCGTCACTACGCTACTCACTTTCCCTATCCGCTCGACGTGGAGCGGATGCAGATGGCAATCAAAAAGCTAGAGGGAACTCATGATTTTACCGGGTTTACAGCATCTGGAACCAGTGTAGAGGACAAGGTTCGAACCATTACAGAAGCCAGTCTTAGTGTTGATGAGACAGGGCAGTTTTTGACCTTTACCTTTGCTGGGAATGGTTTCTTGTATAAGCAGATTCGCAATATGGTGGGGACACTGCTCAAAATCGGAAATAATCGAATGCCAGTTGAGCAGATTGACTTGATTTTGGAGAAGAAGGACAGGCAGCTAGCAGGTCCAACGGCGGCACCAAATGGCTTGTATTTAAAGGAGATTCGTTATGAAGAATAATCGTATTTTAGCCCTTTCTGGGAATGATATTTTTAGTGGTGGTGGTTTGTCAGCTGATTTGGCTACCTATACCTTGAACGGCTTGCATGGCTTTGTAGCAGTGACTTGTTTGACGGCCTTGACTGAAAAGGGCTTTGAAGTCTTTCCAACTGACGATGCCATTTTTCAACATGAATTGGATAGCTTGCGTGATGTGGAATTTGCAGGGATTAAGATTGGTCTTCTCCCTACTGTCAGTGTGGCTGAGAAAGCCTTGAACTTTATCAAGCAACGTCCAGGAGTGCCTGTGGTATTGGATCCCGTCTTGGTCTGCAAGGAAACGCACGATGTGGCTGTCAGTGAACTCTGTAAAGAGTTGATTCTCTTTTTCCCTCATGTCAGTGTGATTACGCCAAATCTTCCTGAAGCAGAATTGTTGGCGGGTCAGGAAATCAAAACTTTGGAAGATATGAAAGCTGCAGCGCAGAAATTGCATGATTTAGGAGCGCCAGCAGTCATTATCAAGGGAGGCAATCGCCTTAGTCAGGACAAGGCTGTGGATGTCTTTTATGATGGACAAAATTTTACAGTTCTAGAAAATCCCGTTATCCAAGGACAAAATGCAGGGGCAGGTTGTACCTTTGCCTCAACCATTGCCAGTCACTTGGTTAAGGGAGAAGAACTATTAGCAGCAGTGGAGAGCTCGAAAGCTTTCGTTTACCGTGCTATTGCACAAGCAGATCAATATGGAGTAAGACAATATGAAGCAAACCAAAACAACTAAAATCGCCCTTGTATCCCTCTTAACCGCCCTTTCTGTGGTTCTAGGTTATTACTTGAAAATTGGAACGCCAACAGGAATATTGACTCTCTTGGATGCAGGTATTTTCTTTACTGCCTTTTACTTTGGCAGTAAAGAAGGGGCCGTCGTTGGAGGACTAGCAGCTTTTCTGCTTGACCTTTTATCAGGCTTTCCACAGTGGATGTTCTTTAGCTTGGTAAACCATGGCTTGCAAGGATATTTTGCAGGTTTTAAAGGGAAATGGCAATGGCTAGGCCTTGTCTTGGCTACAATCGTTATGGTAAGTGGCTATGCCCTAGGTTCTACCCTAATGAATGGCTGGGCAGCAGCCTTACCAGAAATTCTTCCAAACTTCCTACAAAATATCGTGGGAATGGTTGTGGGGTTTATAGCCTTTCAGAGTGTCAAGAAGATAAAATAAAAAAGTCAGCTTCAATAGCTGACTTTTTGCTTGTCTATATTTAATCAAAATAAAGCAAATCTTTGCTGGTGCTTGTAAAGAGGTCAAAGCCATCCTTAGTGACGACACCGCAGTCTTCGATACGGACACCGACTTTTCCAGGGATATAGATACCTGGTTCAACAGAGAAGCACATGCCTTCTTCGATGGTCATGTCGTTTCCTTCCATGATAGATGGGAACTCGTGGACATCCATACCGATACCGTGACCGAGACGGTGGTTGAAGTACTCTCCATAACCAGCTTTTTCAATGACTTCACGGGCAGCGCGGTCAACTTCATGGGCAGTCACACCAGGTTTGATAAAGTCAAGGGCAGCTTGTTGGGCTTCAAGGGTCAAGTTGTAAATATCTTTCTTGAATTGGTCTGGTTTTCCGACAGCGACTGTACGAGTCATATCTGATGCGTAACCATTGACCATGACACCGAGGTCAAAGAGGAGAAGGGCGTCCTTTTCGACCTTGTTTGCACCAGGAATTCCGTGTGGATTTGCAGCATTATCACCAGTCAAGACCATGGTATCAAAGCTCATTTCATAGCCTTCACCTTTCATGGCAAAGTCGATTTGGGCAATGATATCTGTCTCAGTCTTGTCAAGAGAGATGTTGTCAAAACCAACCTTAACAGCCTTATCAGCATAAAGCCCTGCAACCATCATTTTTTGGACTTCATCAGCTGATTTGATGAGGCGCATGCGTTGGATGCGAGGAGTGAGGTTTTCAAACTCAGCAGTTTCAAAAACTGTTTTCAAACCATGGTATTTGGTTAAGATGAGATTGTCAAACTCGACTGCCACACGTCTGAAGTCTAACTGTGGCAAGGCATTTTGGATTTTCTTCCAAGGGTTTTCAGAGTCCACATAGCCCACAACTGGGAAGGAAACAGTATTGGTTGCACGCTCCACTTCGAGAGCTGGGACAAAGAGGAGAGGTTCCTGATCTGCTAGAACAAAGAGGAACATTTGGCGTTCATGGGGATCACTGTAAAAGCCAGTGAGGTAATTAATAGTGACGGGGTCAGATACGACAGCGACGTCTAGTTTTTCTGATTCAAGATATGTTACGATTTGTTGTAATTTAAACATATGCTACCTTCTTTCTACCCCTCTATTTTGGCAAAAAATGAGAGAAATTGCAAGGGGGAAGGGTAAAAGAACAGGCAAAAAGAACTCCAACAAGATAGCGGAGTTCTTTGGTCTAGTTTTCCTTAGTTTAGGTAAAGTCAGCCTTGCTTTTGACGTCGCTGTATTCTTCAGCGATTTCTTGGCTGAGAATGTCCTCATAGGCAGGGAGTTGGATGTCCTGTCCGTATTTTTTCTTGAGTGCAGTAGTGACTAGGCGATAAGCCAGATTGGCATTACGAGAGAGGATAGGTCCGTGGAAGTAGGAACCAAAGACATTCTTATAATGAACCCCTTCGCCGACCTTTTCTTCATTGTTTCCATTTCCATAGACAACCAGTCCCAGTGGTTTTTGGTCATCTGAGAGGAAGGTACGGCCCTGGTGATTTTCAAATCCATAGTAGGTTTCATCAAATTCGTCATTATGAATCTTGATGTCACCGATAAAGCGGTTATTGGTCTGGTTGAGAGTATAATGTCCCATGACTCCTAGCCCTTCGATGCGTCTCCCTGAAGCTTCAACATAATATTGCCCCAATAGTTGGAAACCACCGCAGATAGCGAGAACCACACCATCATTTTGGATGTAGTTGTCAATGCTCTCTTTTTTAGCAGGTAGGTCTCCTGCGATAATACTTTGTTCAAAGTCTTGACCGCCACCGAAAAAGGCGATATCGTAGTGATTTTCGTCAAAGTCATCATGGAGAGAAACGATGTCAACCGTTACATGAGCCCCCAGCTTTTCAGCCACATACTTGAGCATGAGGATGTTTCCATTGTCCCCGTAGGTATTCATGAGGTTTCCATAGAGGTGGGCGATGTTGAGCTGATAAGGGTAGTTGCCAGCTTTTGAGGAAAGTGAAGTATAAACCATCAGTTCATCTCCTTTCTAACAATCTGACGACTAGCCAGCAGTTCGCGGAATTCAAGCATAGCAGTATAGGTAGCCAGGATATAGGCATGCTTACAATCTTGGTTCTCAATGGTTTTGAGAACTTGCTCCAGATTGCTTGTCTCAGTGATTTTATCAGCTGGATAGCCAGTCACTCGTAAACGGCGAGCGATTTCAGAATGACGAACACCGCCAGCGTTGATTTCAGGAATGTCCATGTCAGTGATTTGTTCAAAGTCAGCATCCCAGATCCAGCTAGTGTCAATTCCGTCTGCATAGTTGGCATTGAGGAGGACAGATAGGCTAAATGGATAAGGAGCTAGTTTAATCATCTCGATGGCTTGAGTTGCACCGACTGGATTTTTAATCAAGACAAGGGTGCATTCCTTATCACCGATATGGAAGGTTTCCTGGCGTCCAAAGACAGCACGGCTCTTGTCAAATCCTTGCTTGATCCGTTGCGAATCTGCGCCAAGGAAACGGGCAATAGCAACTGCAGCAAGGGCATTGTAGATATTATAGAGTCCACCGATTTGGATGCCGTATTCTTGGCCGTCGATGATAAAGCGAGAACGATTGTTGGTCAACTCAACCAGTTCTGTCAGACGGTAGTCCAAGTCAGGTCGTTTGCAACCACAATTTTCACAGATATAGGCACCCAAGTTGGCATAGGTATTGTGCTCATATTTGAGGATGCCTTGACAGTCAGGGCAGAGAATCCCTTCGGTATTGTAGTGAGCCAGTTGGGCTGGACCTTTTTCCAAGTCAAAACCAAAATACTGAACAGGATTTGGAATAGCTGGCTTGTAGAAAAGCGGACTGTCACCATTGAGGAGAACTGTAGCCGTAGGCACTTTACGGATGGCATCCAAAATCATGTTATAAGTCGTGTAAATCTCACCATAGCGGTCCATCTGGTCACGGAAAATATTAGTGATGACAAAAAGGCTAGGATGGATATAGTCACAGATACGAGAAAGACTGGCCTCATCAATTTCTAGAACGGCAATGTTTTTCCCAGTTTTAGAGGATTTGGCAGTCAAGAAAGTTGTCGTAATTCCTGTGATCATGTTGGCGCCACTAGGATTGGTCAGAACTTGACCATAGACCTCTTTTAAAATGCCGACAGTGAGGGCAGTTGTTAAGGTTTTTCCATTGGTTCCAGTGACCACGACAATCTCGTAGTTCTTAGCTAGATTTTGTAAAATATCTTTATCAAATTGAAGGGCAAGTTTTCCTGGGAGCGTACTTCCACGACCAAGACGGCTCAAGATGAAGTGAGATGAACGCCCAGCAAGGAGGCCCAAAGTAGTTTTTAATTTCATGTTTCTATTATATCATAAAAGAGGGAAAAGACAGGTTTGAGATTTCGCAGAAACAAAAACAGCCCGATGAGGGCTGTTGGTTAACAAATCAGTCTCAACTTAGATCGCAAACAAGTCATTCAAGTTCTCAGCCAAGGTTGGGTGAGTGAAGATTTGTTTTGTGAAGTAAGTGTAAGGAATCTTGTTGTCCATAGCAACAGTGATGATGTTGATGATTTCTTGAGAACCTTCTGAGAAGATAGTTGCACCGAGAATCTCTTTTGTTTCAGTATTGACAACAGCTTTGAAGGCTCCGCGAAGGTCTCCATTTACGTGACCACGAGGCATAGCTGCAACAGGAATTTCTTTAACAGCGTATGGAAGTTTCAAATCAGCTGCTTGGCTTTCCGTCAAGCCAACTTGAGAAAGAGCTGGTGTGATGAACATGGTGTTTGGTACATTGAGACGGTCTTCGAGTGTGTAGCTGCCATCTCCAGCAAGGTAGCTGTAGACAACACGGAAGTCATCAAGTGAAATGTAGGTAAATTGAAGGCCACCGTTGACGTCTCCAACTGCAAAGACACCAGGAACGTTTGTTTGACAGTGTTTGTCGACTTTGATAGCACCACGCTCCGTTAGTTCAATATCTGTATTTTCAAGTTGAAGTGGTTCTACATTCGGTTTGCGTCCAGTTGCGTAGAGAAGGGCATCGAAACGGTAGGTTTCGTTTTCAGTTACGACGAGCACTTGATCACCGTCGTTTTTGATTTCAGTAGTATGGATGTTTTGAAGCAATTCAATGCCGTCTTCTTCCATGTATTGTTTAGCAAGAGCTGCGATGGAAGGTTCTGCACGAGGAAGGAATGTATCCAAGGCGTCTAGGACTGTAACCTTGCTCCCAAGTTTGTTGTAAAGTCCTGCAAATTCAAGACCGATGTTTCCACCACCAAGAACTCCAAGTTTTTCAGGCAATTTGTCCAAGTTTTGGATACCTGTTGAGTCAAAGACATTCTTACTTGTAGAAAGTCCAGGAATTGGCAAGACGTTTGAAACAGCACCAGTGTTGATAACGATAGTTTCAGCAGTCAGTTCTTTCTTTTCATCACCAGCCTGGATTTCGATGACTTTGTTTGAAAGGAAGTGTGCTTCCGCATCAAAGATATCTACGCCTGTACCCGCAACAGTTGCATAGTTTTTACCATTAAGGCGACCAGTGACGGTATTTTTGGTAGCAATGACTTCTTCAAAAGACAAATCTTTCTCAGCAGCAACTAACAAGGTCTTAGTTGGGATACATCCGATGTTGATACAAGTTCCGCCATACATAGCTTTACTACGTTCAACGAGGGCAACTTTTTTGCCAGCTGAAGCCAATTTACCAGCTAGTGTTTTACCAGCCTTACCAAATCCAATAACAATTAAATCGTATGTTAACATTTTTTAATCCTCCTGTTTGATTTCATTCTAGCACAAGAAAAAAACTTTTGCACAATTCCGCTACGGAGAAACGAATCATATAAGGCTGTATTTATATTTGTGGAAAATCGTTTACATGATTTTCCTTAAAGATTCTACTATCTTTTGCCCCGCTCTTGTGTTATACTAGATAGGTTGCAAAGAAACTCGTACTTTTCTTTCGTGGAAAAGAAGCAACACGGTATCTCGTTTTTAAAGAAGATACATCATGAAAAGAAAAGTATATACTAAGCGCTATAGGATGGCTTCGCACCATCTTTAGAAAGAAGAAAAACGTGAAATTTAATGAATTTAACTTGTCTGCTGATTTGCTAGCAGAGATTGAAAAAGCTGGATTTGTAGAAGCAAGTCCCATCCAAGAACAGACCATTCCATTGGCTCTTGAGGGGAAAGACGTTATCGGTCAAGCCCAGACTGGTACAGGGAAAACCGCAGCCTTTGGCTTGCCAACCCTTGAAAAAATCCGTACAGAAGAAGCGACCATCCAAGCCCTGGTTATCGCTCCAACTCGTGAACTCGCTGTCCAAAGCCAAGAAGAACTGTTCCGCTTTGGCCGTAGCAAAGGAGTGAAAGTTCGCTCAGTTTACGGTGGTTCCAGCATTGAAAAACAAATTAAGGCTCTTAAATCTGGTGCCCACATCGTGGTAGGAACACCAGGCCGTCTCTTGGACTTGATTAAACGCAAGGCCTTGAAATTACAAGATATTGAAACTCTGATTCTTGACGAAGCGGATGAAATGCTCAACATGGGCTTCCTTGAAGACATTGAAGCCATCATTTCCCGTGTCCCTGAAAATCGTCAAACCTTGCTCTTTTCAGCAACCATGCCAGATGCTATCAAACGTATCGGTGTTCAGTTTATGAAAGACCCAGAGCATGTGAAGATTGCTGCCAAGGAATTGACAACAGAGCTAGTGGATCAGTACTATATCCGTGTCAAGGAACAAGAGAAATTTGATACTATGACACGTCTCATGGATGTGGAACAACCAGAACTTGCTATCGTATTTGGTCGTACCAAACGCCGTGTAGATGAATTGACTCGTGGACTTAAAATTCGTGGCTTCCGTGCAGAAGGCATTCATGGTGATTTGGACCAAAACAAACGTCTTCGTGTCCTTCGTGATTTTAAAAATGGGAATCTTGATGTTCTGGTTGCGACGGACGTGGCGGCGCGTGGTTTGGATATCTCAGGTGTGACCCATGTCTACAACTACGATATTCCACAAGATCCTGAAAGTTATGTTCACCGTATCGGTCGTACAGGTCGTGCTGGTAAGTCAGGTCAATCTATTACTTTCGTAGCACCAAATGAAATGGGCTACCTTCAAATCATCGAAAACTTGACTAAAAAACGGATGAAAGGCTTGAAACCAGCAACAGCAGAAGAAGCCTTCCAAGCTAAGAAACAAGTAGCGCTCAAGAAAATCGAACGAGACTTCGCAGACGAAGCAATTCGTGGGAACTTTGAGAAATTTGCTAAAGATGCTCGTAAGTTAGCTGCCGAATTTAGTCCAGAAGAATTGGCTATGTATATCTTGAGTCTGACAGTCCAAGATCCAGACAGCCTTCCTGAAGTGGAGATTGCGCGTGAAAAACCACTGCCATTTAAACCATCAGGTAATGGCTTTGGTGGCAAAGGTAAGGGAGGTCGAGGAGACCGTCGAGATCGTGATCGCCGTGGTAATGGTCGCCGTGATGATTTCAAGAAAGGCAGTCGTGGGAACGATCGTTTTGATAAAGACAGACGTTACCGTAATAAAGACAATAAAAAACCTCGCAACACTTCAAGCGAAAAGAAGACCGGCTTTGTTATTCGTAACAAAGGAGACAAATAGAAAAAAGCGATTCACATTGTGAATCGCTTTTATATATAAGGAGACCGATAGTAAAAGAAGATGGTGATAGTAAAGGATAGGTGAAACGGAAAGGGATTTATCATGTCATCTTCTTATGATGTTATAATATCAAAAATAAAATAGGATGTCAATAAAAAACTCGCTTTTTTTCTAAAATATTTTTGCTGTTCAAAATTGCAATTAAATAAGCAATTTTCAGATAATTATTGAAATAAAGACTTTTCTATGTTATAATGGAAGCGATTATATGCGAGGTAAAAAATGGCACATTTATTAGAAAAAACAAGAAAAATCACGTCTATTCTAAAGCGCTCTGAGGAGCAACTTCAAGATGAACTTCCTTACAATGCGATCACACGCCAGTTAGCTGATATTATTGACTGTAACGCTTGTATTGTGAATAACAAGGGACGTCTCTTGGGTTACTTTATGCGTTATAAGACCAATAATGACCGTGTAGAACAATTCTTCCAAACCAAAACCTTCCCGGAGGTCTATGTTCAAGGGGCAAACATGATTTATGACACGGAAGCCAATCTTCCTGTTGAACATGATTTGACCATTTTCCCTGTAGAGAGTCGTGCGGACTTTCCAGATGGCTTGACGACCATTGCTCCGATTCATGTATCAGGGATTCGTTTGGGTTCCTTGATTATTTGGCGCAATGATAAGAAATTTGAAGATGAGGATTTGATTCTTGTTGAGATTGCAAGCACAGTGGTAGGGATTCAACTCTTGAACTTCCAGCGTGAAGAAGATGAAAAGAATATTCGCCGTCGTACGGCTGTTACCATGGCGGTCAACACCCTTTCCTATTCAGAACTTCGTGCCGTTTCAGCAATTCTAGCTGAGTTGGATGGAAATGAGGGACAATTGACTGCATCTGTCATTGCAGATCGTATTGGTATCACGCGCTCAGTAATCGTCAATGCACTTCGTAAACTGGAGTCGGCAGGAATTATTGAGAGTCGTTCATTAGGAATGAAGGGGACTTATCTCAAAGTTCTAATTGGTGATATTTTTGAGGAAGTGAAAAAGAGGGACTACTAATGGCAAAGGCTTTAATCTCGATTGACTATACAGAGGATTTCGTAGCAGACCATGGAAAGCTAACTGCTGGCGCACCTGCTCAAGCAATATCAAAAGCCATTGATCAGGCAACCAGATTAGCTTTTGATCGTGGAGACTATGTCTTTTTTACCATTGATGCTCATGAAGAGAAGGATACATTCCACCCAGAAAGCAAGCTCTTTCCACCGCACAACATCATCGGAACTAGTGGGCGTAACCTTTATGGCCCCCTAGCTGATTTTTATGCTGAGCATGAGGCGAATAGTCGCGTCTTTTGGATGGACAAACGTCACTATTCAGCTTTTTCAGGAACGGACTTAGATATCCGTTTGCGGGAACGTCGGGTTGATACTGTTATCTTAACAGGTGTTTTGACGGACATTTGCGTCCTTCATACGGCTATTGATGCCTATAATTTAGGTTATCAAATCGAGATTGTCAAGCCTGCAGTTGCCTCTATTTGGCCAGAAAATCATCAGTTTGCTCTTGGGCATTTTAAGAACACATTGGGAGCAAAATTACTGGATGAAAACCTTGCTGAAATTGAACTATAGCCTGTTGGAAAAATGAAAAAAATCTGAAAAAAGTGTTGACAAAGATTTTGAAAGTTGATATACTAGTAAAGTAATCGACGCGGGGATGGCGGAATTGGCAGACGCGCAGGACTAAGGATCCTGTGACCGCTTTAGGTCGTGAGGGTTCAAGTCCCTCTCTCCGCATAGGGTAAGAGTTAGCTTTGGCTAGCTCTTTTTTTGTTAGCACGCATAGTGATTATTCAACAAGAGAGGTCTACCTTTCTTGTTTTTTTCTTTTTTTTAAATAGTGCTATAATATAGATAGAAAGTAACTGCAAAAAGTCTTATATGAAAGATTATCGAGTAATGGATACTAATAGGCTTGGTTAAAACGGATATATAAGGTAGGAAAGGAGGAGTAGATAGTCATTTGGTATTTGAAATGAGTATTTCAAAAGTGTAAAGGAGGATTACGATGGTTAATGAACTTCAACGAATAATGAGCGCCTTTATTCAAATTCTCTTTATTATGTTACTACCTTCTATCTGGTGGTTTATGACTATGAGGGGGAAAGTTCCATTTATGAAATGGATCGGACTAAAAGCTATCAAAAGAGTAAAAACTTTGCATCTGATTTTATGGATGGTGGGGGGATTTTCCTTATTTACTATTTTTTCTATCCTTATCTTTCCTCTTACGCGTAGTCTAGAAACAGCTACTTCGGTTTTTTCTGCTATGGAATATAAGGCTTTACCAAGTATTCTAATTTACAGTATTTTGCAAACATCTTTACCAGAGGAACTATTATTTAGAGGTTTTCTACTGAAACGAATGGCAAATCACATGCCGTTTGTCTTTGCAAATACCATACAGGCCTTCGCTTTTGGATTGCTTCATGGAGTATTGTTTGCTTCAGTAGTGAGTTTGGAAGTCACTTTTTTCATTGTATTTTTTACTGGAGCAATAGCAGCTTATCTTGGTTTTGTTAACGAAAAGATAGCAGGAGGATCAATTTTACCAAGTTGGCTAATGCATGCCACAGCCAACATCCTCTCTGGTTTAGTTTCTGCATTTTCTTTGCTTTGAGTGGATACAGTTATAAAAATGGAGCTGGTAGAAATACCAGCTTTTTTTCAAAAAATAAATCAAAAAATTTTTCGATTTCATAAACATTTCATATTTGGATTTTATAATAGTCTTACAAATATGGAGGTGACAAATGAATCCAATCCAAAGAGCTTGGGCTTATGTCAGCAGAAAACGACTGAGAAGTTTTATTTTATTTCTGATTTTATTTGTCCTTTTAGCAGGAATTTCAGCCTGTTTGACTCTAATGAAGTCCAACAAAACAGTAGAAAGCAATCTTTACAAATCACTCAACACATCTTTTTCTATCAAAAAGATAGAAAATGGACAGACCTTCAAGTTGTCTGACCTAGCATCCGTGAGCAAGATTAAGGGACTGGAAAATGTCTCTCCAGAACTCGAAACGGTCGCAAAACTGAAAGACAAGGAAGCAGTGAGTGGCGAGCAGAGCGTTGAACGTGATGATTTGTCAGCCGCGGACAAGAACTTGGTTAGCTTAGCGGCTCTTGAGGATTCATCCAAGGATGTCACCTTTACCAGTTCGGCTTTCAACCTAAAAGAAGGGCGACATCTTCAAAAAGGGGACTCCAAGAAAATCCTTATTCACGAGGAGTTGGCCAAGAAGAACGGTCTTTCGCTTCATGACAAGATTGGCTTGGATGCTGGTCAGTCAGAATCTGGAAAAGGGCAAACAGTAGAGTTTGAAATTGTCGGCATCTTTTCTGGAAAAAAACAAGAGAAGTTCACAGGCTTGTCTTCTGACTTCAGTGAAAACCAAGTCTTTACAGACTATGAAAGTAGCCAAACCCTTCTGGGAAATAGTGAACCGCAGGTCAGTGCAGCGCGCTTCTATGTAGAAAATCCTAAGGAAATGGACGGACTCATGAAGCAGGTGGAAAACTTGGCTTTAGAAAGTCAAGGCTACCAAGTCGAGAAGGAAAACAAGGCCTTTGAACAAATCAAAGACTCAGTGGCAACCTTCCAAACCTTCCTCACCATCTTCCTTTATGGGATGTTGATAGCAGGAGCAGGAGCCTTAATTTTGGTCTTGTCCCTCTGGTTGAGAGAAAGGGTCTACGAAGTGGGGATTCTACTCGCACTTGGAAAAAGCAAGATCTCAATCTTCCTCCAGTTCTGTTTAGAGGTAGTTTTGGTATCTCTTGGAGCTTTGCTTCCAGCATTTGTTGCAGGAAATGCCATCGCATCCTATCTACTCCAAACTGTACTAGCCAGTGGAGATCAGGCAAGCTTACAAGACACGCTGGCCAAAGCAAGTGGTCTATCAACCAGTCTCCTATCCTTTGCAGAATCCTATGTCTTTCTGCTCCTGATTGGTTGCTTATCAGTAGCCCTTTGTTTCCTATTCTTATTTAGAAAATCGCCTAAGGAAATTTTATCATCTATTAGTTAAGAAGGAGAAATCATGACTTTATTACAATTGCAAGATGTTACCTACCGTTATAAGAACACTGCTGAAGCAGTTTTATATCAGATCAAGTATAATTTTGAACCCGGAAAATTTTATAGTATCATTGGTGAGTCAGGAGCAGGAAAATCCACTCTCTTGTCCCTACTGGCTGGTCTAGATAGTCCTGTTGAAGGTTCTATCCTTTTCCAAGGAGAGGACATTCGGAACAAGGGGTATTCTTACCATCGCATGCACCATATTTCCCTAGTCTTTCAAAATTATAACTTGATAGATTATCTTTCTCCGCTGGAAAATATCCGCTTGGTCAACAAAAAGGCAAGCAAGGATACACTTCTTGAGCTTGGTTTGGATGAAAGTCAGATCAAGCGGAACGTTCTCCAGTTATCAGGTGGTCAACAACAACGTGTAGCCATCGCTCGCAGTTTAGTCTCAGAAGCTCCAGTTATTCTAGCTGATGAGCCAACAGGAAATCTGGACCCTAAAACTGCCGGAGATATTATTGAACTGCTCAAGTCACTTGCCGAGAAAACAGGTAAATGTGTGATCGTCGTCACCCACAGTAAAGAAGTGGCACAAGCGTCAGATATTACACTTGAATTGAAGAATAAGAAACTGACTGAAACTCGAAACACTACAAAATAAGATGAGCTTGTTTTGATAGAATTATGAAATCAAATCTAGAAAGGGAACCTATGTTACACAACGCATTTGCCTATGTTACAAGGAAGTTTTTCAAATCGATTGTTATCTTCCTGATTATTCTCCTCATGGCGAGCTTGAGTTTGGTCGGCTTGTCGATCAAGGGAGCTACAGCCAAGGCTTCTCAGGAGACCTTTAAAAATATCACCAATAGCTTCTCCATGCAAATCAATCGTCGCGTCAATCAAGGAACGCCACGTGGTTCTGGGAATATCAAGGGTGAGGATATCAAAAAAATCACCGAAAATAAGGCCATCGAGTCTTATGTTAAACGCATCAACGCTATCGGAGATTTGACTGGATACGACCTCATCGAAACGCCAGAAACCAAGAAAAATCTCACTGCAGACCGTGCCAAGCGTTTTGGAAGCAGCTTGATGCTGACAGGTGTTAATGACTCCTCAAAAGAAGATAAGTTTGTCTCTGGCTCATATAAGCTGGTTGAAGGTGAGCACCTAACCAACGACGACAAAGACAAGATTCTCATGCACAAGGATTTGGCAGCCAAACATGGCTGGAAAGTCGGAGATAAGGTCAAATTGGACTCTAATGTCTATGATGCAGACAATGAAAAAGGGGCCAAGGAAACAGTCGAAGTGACAATCAAGGGACTCTTTGATGGTCACAATAAGTCAGCAGTAACCTACTCACAAGAACTCTATGAAAACACAGCTATCACAGACATTCACACTGCTGCAAAACTTTATGGATATACAGAAGACACAGCTATTTATGGGGACGCAACCTTCTTTGTAACAGCAGACAAGAACTTGGATGACGTCATGAAAGAGTTGAATGGTATCAGCGGTATCAACTGGAAGAGCTACACACTTGTGAAGAGCTCCTCTAACTACCCAGCTCTAGAGCAATCCATCTCTGGTATGTACAAGATGGCCAACCTCCTCTTCTGGGGTAGCTTGAGCTTCTCAGTTCTTCTCCTTGCACTCTTGCTCAGTCTTTGGATCAATGCCCGTCGCAAGGAAGTGGGAATTCTCCTCTCTATCGGTCTCAAGCAGGCAAGTATCTTGGGTCAATTTATCACAGAATCAATCTTGATTGCCATCCCTGCTCTCGTTTCTGCTTACTTCCTAGCCAACTATACAGCTCGTGCAATCGGAAACACCGTCCTTGCCAATGTAACTTCAGGTGTTGCCAAGCAAGCCAGCAAGGCTGCTCAAGCCTCTAACCTTGGTGGTGGTGCAGAAGTAGACGGCTTTAGCAAGACCTTGTCGAGCCTAGACATTTCCATTCAGACATCAGACTTTATCATCGTCTTTGTCCTTGCTTTGGTTCTAGTGGTTCTCGTTATGGCTCTTGCCTCAAGCAATCTCCTTAGAAAACAACCAAAAGAGCTCTTGCTCGATAGTGAATAAAAAACTTGCTACCTATTCTCCCCTAAATGGGGTATAATATAGGTGGCATTTTTATCTATTTCCTCTTGATAAGGACTCTTCTTATTAGGATGAAACAGAGAAGATTTACAAGAAATTTAAAGGAATGTGAAACGTTTTTTCTATGAAAATTTTAATTGTAGAAGATGAAGAGATGATCCGTGAGGGGATCAGTGACTATTTGACGGATTGTGGTTATGAAACCATTGAAGCAGCAGATGGACAAGAAGCTCTGGAAAAATTTTCCAGCTATGAGGTAGCCCTGGTTTTACTGGATATCCAGATGCCCAAGCTTAATGGCCTAGAAGTCCTAGCGGAGATTCGTAAGACCAGTCAGGTTCCTGTCTTGATGCTGACAGCCTTTCAGGATGAAGAATACAAGATGAGTGCTTTTGCTTCTCTAGCAGACGGTTATCTGGAAAAGCCCTTTTCTCTCTCCCTTTTAAAAGTAAGGGTGGACGCGATTTTCAAGCGCTACTACGATACAGGACGTGTCTTCTCTTATAAGGATACCAAGGTGGACTTTGAGAGTTACAGTGCAAGCCTCGCAGGTCAAGAAGTGGCCATTAATGCCAAAGAGTTGGAAATTCTGGACTATCTGGTGAAAAATGAAGGACGGGCCTTGACTCGTTCTCAGATTATCGATGCTGTCTGGAAGGCGACAGATGAGGTTCCCTTTGATCGTGTCATTGATGTTTATATCAAGGAACTGCGGAAAAAGCTAGACTTGGATTGTATCCTCACTGTGCGCAATGTCGGTTATAAATTGGAGCGAAAATGAAACGAACAGGTTTGTTTACAAAGATATTTATCTATACCTTCTCGATTTTTAGTGTTCTGGTTATTTGTCTTCATTTAGCCATTTATTTTCTCTTTCCCTCTACTTATCTGAGCCATCGTCAGGAAACCATTGGTCAGAAAGCGACTGCTATTGCCCAGTCCCTAGAAGGAAAGGATAGGCAGAACATCGAGCAAGTATTAGACTTGTATTCCCAGACTAGTGATATCAAGGGGGCCGTCAAAGGAGAGATGACCGAGGACAAGTTAGAAGTCAAGGACAATCTTCCTCTGGACACAGACCGCCAGACCACTTCTCTCTTTATCGAAGAGCGTGAGGTGAAAACGCAAGATGGTAGCACCATGACACTTCAATTTCTAGCTTCGATGGATTTGCAAAAGGAAGCAGAGCAAATTAGCCTCCAGTTTCTTCCCTATACCTTGTTGGCATCCTTTCTGATTTCCCTTTTGGTTGCTTACATCTACGCTCGGACCATTGTTGCACCGATTTTGGAAATCAAGCGGGTGACCCGTCGGATGATGGATTTGGATGCCCAAGTGCGATTGCGCGTGGATTCTAAGGATGAGATTGGTGATCTCAAGGAACAAATCAATAGCCTTTACCAGCATCTTTTGACTGTCATTGCGGACTTGCATGACAAGAATGAAGCTATTCTCCAGCTGGAGAAGATGAAGGTTGAGTTCCTACGAGGGGCTTCTCATGAATTGAAAACCCCTCTGGCTAGTTTGAAAATCCTAATCGAAAATATGAAAGAAAATGTCGGTCGTTATAAGGATAGAGACCACTATCTGGGAGTAGCCTTGGGGATTGTGGACGACCTCAGCCATCACGTTCTTCAGATACTTTCTCTTTCTTCTGTTCAAGAATTGCGAGAGGAGAAGGAGAACATTGACCTACTCCAGATGACGCAAACTTTGGTTAAGGATTATGCTTTGCTAGCCAAGGAAAGAAAAGTTCAGATAGACATTAGTCTGCCCCATCAGCAGGCTTACATAAACCCATCTGTGATGAAACTAATCTTATCTAATCTCATCAGCAATGCTATCAAGCACTCCATTTCAGGTGGCTTGGTTCGTATCGGGGAGAGAGAAGGAGAACTCTTTATCGAGAATAGCTGTAGTCCTGAAGAACAAGAAAAACTAGCCCAGTCTTTTTCTGGCAATGCTAGTCGCAAGGCCAAGGGTTCAGGAATGGGACTCTTTGTGGTCAAAAGTTTATTAGAACACGAGAAATTACCGTATCATTTTGAGATGCAAGATGATCGTTTGACTTTCTTCATGTCTTATCCTAAAATAGCCCAAGACTAAGAGAAGAAAGGGTTTGCATAGATTGAGCTATAAGAAATTCAATCTAAAGTATGGGAAAAACTAGCTTTTTTTGTCAAAAAGTGATAAAATGAACAATGTAAATGGGATGTCCCAAAAAATATATAGGAGGCCTGACAAATGGCAATCGTTTCAGCAGAAAAATTTGTCCAAGCAGCTCGTGACAACGGTTATGCAGTTGGTGGATTTAACACAAACAACCTTGAGTGGACTCAAGCTATCTTGCGTGCAGCAGAAGCTAAAAAAGCTCCAGTTTTGATCCAAACTTCAATGGGTGCTGCTAAATACATGGGTGGTTACAAAGTTGCTCGCAACTTGATCGCTAACCTTGTAGAATCAATGGGTATCACTGTACCAGTAGCTATCCATCTTGACCACGGTCACTACGAAGATGCACTTGAGTGTATTCAAGTTGGTTATACTTCAGTTATGTTTGACGGTTCACACCTTCCAGTTGAAGAAAACCTTGAAAAAGCTCGTAAAGTTGTAGAATTTGCTCATGCAAACGGTGTATCAGTAGAAGCTGAAGTTGGTACTATCGGTGGTGAAGAAGACGGAATCATCGGTGATGGTGAATTGGCTCCAATCGAAGATGCTAAAGCAATGGTTGCAACAGGAATTGACTTCTTGGCAGCTGGTATCGGTAACATCCACGGTCCTTACCCAGAAAACTGGAAAGGTCTTCACCTTGATCACTTGCAAAAATTGACTGAAGCTGTACCAGGTTTCCCAATCGTATTGCACGGTGGTTCAGGTATTCCTGATGACCAAATCCAAGCAGCTATCAAACTTGGTGTTGCTAAAGTTAACGTTAACACTGAATGCCAAATCGCATTCGCTAACGCAACTCGTAAATTTGCTCGTGACTACGAAGCAAACGAAGCAGAATACGACAAGAAGAAACTCTTCGACCCACGTAAATTCTTGGCTGATGGTGTAAAAGCTATCCAAGCATCAGTTGAAGAACGTATCGACGTATTCGGTTCAGAAGGTAAAGCTTAATCTAGCTGAACAATACAGATAAAACCTGCCTGTGAAGGTGGGTTTTTTGGTTGGGAAAAATAAAATAAATGATATAGATTTTGTATTATGCCTTTGATATAGTTAATTTAGCTTAGAGGTAAATATCATGTTTTTTTAATACATTTCCGTTTTTATTATGATGCACTATGTAGTTTTAACACTTTATAAAGTTACTAGATAGCTAGTTTTAGTATATTAGAATTATTGGGGTTGAGGTTAGAGATGAAAGATAATACCGTGAGTTTTTTCAGTATTTTTTATTGCTTGAATAACAGTATTAAGCGAATGTCTTAATTCTCTATATATTTTTCTTAGATTTTGCTTATCAGTATCAAGTAATACTGTTAAACGGTTTATATTGATATAAATTGATTTGTCTAGATTTGATAAATCTGCTTTACTCTGATACTTGCGTAAAGTTTGAATTTTATATTGCACAATATACACCTCCTTTATTATTAAATTTGTTAGTTGCCTTTAGTCAGGACAAAATTTTGCTCGAGACTTATTATTCTGGCATTAGCTCTTAGTGTATCTTTTTGCTGGCTGTTAGAATCGCCAGCTTGCTTTCAAAGCTAGTAGAGCTGCAGCCTTCGGGAGATTTGCCTCCGGCGATCTCCCTCCGGCGATCTCCCTTGTCTTTGTCTCCTAGCTTTGACAGTAATTAACGAAAACTTTATCATAAGCTAAACATCGATTATCATAGACTTTGTATAACCATTTTGGTATAATTGATGTGATTTTATAATAAAACTTCAAAATAGCTTAGTAGAGCTTTATTAGCTTGCAATTATACTAATGAGTATACGATAAAATATAACCATTTGAATATAAATAATAATATCCTTTTAGTTATAAGCCAATGAAAAAGTAAAGGAAAACTTAAATATGTTAAAAGATTATTTGAAAAAAGTAAGGTTTAAAAATGGGTTAACTCAAGCTCAAGTTGCAGAAAGATTAGGGGTATCACAAGCTCAATATGCAAGGTGGGAAAATGGGGGAAGAAATCCTAAGTATGAAACAATCAAGAAACTAGCTGATATTTTTAATACTACGACGGAAGCTTTAAATGGAAGATATGATGGAATCGAAGAGATAGTTAAATTGTTAAATGAATACGATTTAACTGTTTAAGATAAAAATGAAATATATAATATGGTAAAGAAATATCTAAAGGAGAGAAAATATGAGTAGTATTTATAATAGATTTTTGCTTCCGATTATAAAATTTTTAATTATTGCACTTGCTAAACTGTGTTTTGATAATTTATTTATGGCTATGGAGTGGAAATATTCTACTATTATTTCTTATGAAGCATTTTTTGTTTTTTGTTATTTTTGTTTTAGATATATAACAAAAAGTAAAAAACAACAAGAAGAGAAAGAAATAAATAGCCAATTTAATTCTTCATTTTTTAAAAACATTCATTATAAAATTTATAATTCGCCATTTAAAAAGTTTTTAAATGATAATAAACTAATATTGGTACTTTTATTCTTATCGGGTCAAAATTTATTGTCTATCATCGAAGTCTTAAATAAAGAAATCTTTCAGATGTTTATAAAAGTATTTTCTCAGAGTGAATCTATACAATCGAAAATATTATACTTGCTATTAAAATTGAGAGAAGACCAAAATCTTATTAATTACTTGTACAGTTGCTATTTCTGTTTTATTGTATGGATTTTTAATAATAGAATAGAATTCCAATTATTAGAAAAAGAAACATTAAAAAAAGGGGGAAAGAATGACAAAAAGTCAATTAATTCGAGATATCGCTGGAAATAATATTAGTTTAGAAAATGCACTGTTAAGATTAAAAATAATTACATACTCACTAAATAATTTAAGTTTGCAAAAATGGATTGAAAATGAGTTAAGAGGATATAAGATAGATGATGAAATTCCTCAGTATAGGAAAGGTATTGCGTATAATATAAGATATTCAGGGATAAATGGAAATTTTACAGTTAAGTCAGTACCACTGTCAGAATCATTTTTTACAGATGAAATAAAAAAAATTTTAAGAGAACGGAAAATTACTAATGGTATAGGTACGATTGAACGTAATTTATCAATTAAAATGAGCTATGACCTAATTGAATTTGCCCCAATGGTTTATAGTACAAGTAAAGGTGGTATTCAGTGTTATACATTAGAACAAGTAGTAAATAAAGCTAGTTTGGAGAATATCTTAAGTAATGTGAAAATAAAGTTGATAGACATATTGCTAGATTTAGAATCGACGTTTGGTGAACTAGACCAGTTAGATATTGATGTGAAATGTATTAGTAGTGAGGAACTACAAACAGTAAATGAAACATTGTTAGATAAAATTTATTATGATGGGAAAAGAGAAAACAATGAGTGAGTTCTTAAGTTACTTTTTGAATAATTCGACGTTATTAGGTGCATTTATTTCAATAATATCTTCATCTATTACTCTGCTTATACAAGCATATATTAAGAAGCATTTGATGGAACAAGGGGAAACCAATATTTACTATAAAACAGTTTACAATAAAATGACATCAAATCCTTGGGGGTTTTATAAAGAAAATAATGAACTATATTTTGACCTACCACTATGGATTGAAATCCATAATACAAAAGGAACTAGACAGATTGTGAGAAATCTAAATTTATCTTTATATTCGGCTGGAAAATTTGTTTCTAAAACAAAACAGTCAACGCATTCTGGGAGAACTGTTTTGGGAGATAACGGTTCATATTCATTCTTAGTTGATGCGGGAGAAATAAAAAGATATGACTTGGAATTCATTATAAAAGGGAAAGATATAGACTTTCATGACTTTGATGAAGTTAGATTATCTTATTTTGATACAAATGATAAGTATAAAGAATATAAAATATTTGAAATTAAAGATTCATGGAAACAGTCTAATTATAAAATAAGTGATGATTGGAAAAAGTTACATTAGGAGAAGAATATGGATTTTGAAAAAAATAATTGGTTTCAAATAATAAGAAATAGAATATTAAGAATGAGTGATGGTAATATTTTAAAACAAGATTTAATATCGGGATTAATGATATTAACTATAATTGCCTATATGGGTGGTACTATAAATTTTCTTTGGGAAATATTTTTGGGAGATATTATTAAATTTTTTATTTCGAATATTCTTGTGCTAGCTAGAAATGCGGAATCTATTCTAAATTATTTTTTAGGTAAGTGCTCTTGGATTGTTATTGATGGATTTACTGATTTTAAATTTAAGAGTTTTTCAGATTTAGGGAATATTTTGGGAGAATTACTTGTCAGATTACTTATTTCTCTTATTCCACTTTGGATTTCTGGTAAGTTGTTTAATCGAGAAAGTTTTAGGAACCAGATTATTAGCAGTATTTTAATGATTATTTCTTCAGTAATTCTTTTCGGGGAATACAAATTTACAATATCTATTGGGGTGCTTATTATTGCAATCACATTAACACAATTTGGAAAGGGTAATATATATAGGTTTTTATGTAATTTACTTCTATATGTAAGACCATTCACAGTTTCGCAAGATAATGAACACTCAGACACAATCATGGATACGATAAAAAATTTTGTCCAGGTTTTTTCATGTTTTGTGATTCCCTTTATATTTTCTATCTTGTTTAACCTTCCATTTGCAATCTGTTTTTTATTAGTAATTGTTTTAATAATGAGATTCGGTATACAATTTCAAACAAACAATCCGCGTATAGAAACTCTAATTAAAGCTGTTGTCTACATTTTAGTTTTTGTCACCGTGTTGTATTCTAGTGAACAAATAAAGGATATGACAAGTGTTTTTACAGTATTATTTGCAATATACTTCGCAGTTGATAGATTGTTTAGTTTATACGATGAAATACTGACAGTAGTAAAAAAAGATGAAATTAATTATTATCTGTATTTTGATAATTCATTTGAACTTTTAGAGCAAAAATATTTACCAAATGAATTTTTAATTGGTACAATATCTGAAATAGATGAAATAAAATTACTTGGTCAATTGATAATAAGAACAGAACTTGGCATGAAAGATAGTTTTGAAAAATTATTACGTCTAATCGAAGAAAAAAGAGAAAGAGAATATGAAGATTATCGATTATTGATACTATCACTTGAATATAAAATGCAGAAAAAAGAAAATGAAAAACTTACAATAACAAATTTTATTGAAAACAATTTGAAAGATGTTATATTGTTTGACAACCAAAAGGTACTTCCCATTGAATTTTTAGTTCTCTACGGTGAGGAACTAAGAGTACAAAAGGAGTATGATTTAGCTATTCAATATTTAAAATTTTCAAAGTTTTATAGTTCGTATTATTATATAGAAAGCTATAATGAATGTATAAAAAATATAGATAAAGCACAAAATTAATTTTTTAAATATAAGAATCTTAATTTAGTTAAGTTCATGGTAGCTTTCTGGTAGCTAAAGAAACAAAAAAGACTATTTTTTTCTATGTTTACATAAAAAGAATGTTGATTTATCAGCATTCTTTTTTATTTCAAATGTATTCACAGAATTATTTATAGGGGGACAAAATTGATATCCAAAGGAGGTAATTTGACATCGATTAAATTTGATGCAATTGCTGGACCAATAGGAGCATTAGCGGGTGCGATTATAGGAGGAATTGCAGGAGGAATAGGAGCAAAAGCAATTGCGGATCAATTTATAGAAGATGATCGTGTGGAAATGTTTGCTCAATTAAAAGAAGAGTTTATTGATATTGTGATGGTTATTTCGCTATCTCAGAAAGGGTTTAATAAAATTCAAGAAGATGTCTTTAATGAACAATTAGAAAGTTTACTGAAGGACATGTTTCAGAGGAAAGAAAATAGCCGAACTTATGCAAAAGAGTTTGTTGAGGAAAAAGTTAAATCTGTCATAAAAGATAGAAAACGAGTTGAATTGAAGGAAATTATTGAGGCTGTTCAAGTAATAAATGATGTTCAAGACTCATCGGAATCAGGATGGACACAAAATGATGGTGCATGGTACTATCTAAATAATAGCGGTTCTTTAGCAAAGGGTTGGATTCAAGATAATGAACATTGGTACTATCTAAGTGAAGACGGAGCCCTTGTAACAGGTTGGTTTCAATATAATGACGTCTGGTATTACTTGAAAGATAATGGTGCTATGGCGACAGGTTGGATTCAAGATTCAGGGAAATGGTATTATTTAAATGAAGATGGATCAATGGTAACTGGTTGGTACCAAGTTGGCGAAACATGGTATTATTCATATTCTTCAGGAGAACTCGCAGTTAATACTACCATAGATGGGTATAGAGTTAATGAAAATGGGGAATGTATTGATTAAATTGAATATTTGAGGTAAAATCACTTTTAATACTAACCTGCCCCTAAGGGCAGGTTTTTTGTGTTTTAAAGAAATTATCAAACAAGAATTTTTGATTCAAAAGTATTACACTAAGAGAGAAGTCTCTAATTTCATAATCTACAAGCAAACGCTTGCATTCCATTTTTTATTGGACTATAATAGGTTGGTATAAAGCCTTCTGTAAGAATAATGAGAAGGTGTAGAAAGTTAGGATTTAGAATATTTGTAGTCAAAAATACAATGTTGCTATTCCTTGCTATAGGGAGAGATTTATGGCAATGATAGAAGTGGAACATCTTCAGAAAAATTTTGTGAAGACAGTTAAGGAACCTGGTTTGAAGGGAGCTTTACGCTCCTTTATTCATCCTGAAAAGCAGACCTTTGAAGCGGTCAAGGATTTGACTTTTGAAGTTCCAAAGGGGCAGATTTTAGGTTTTATCGGGGCAAATGGTGCTGGGAAGTCGACAACCATCAAAATGTTGACAGGAATTTTAAAGCCGACATCTGGTTTTTGTCGGATTAACGGCAAGATTCCGCAGGACAATCGCCAAGATTATGTCAAGGATATTGGAGTAGTTTTTGGGCAAAGAACCCAGCTATGGTGGGATTTGGCTCTGCACGAGACCTACACGGTCTTAAAAGAGATTTACGATGTGCCAGACTCGCTCTTTCATAAACGTATGGACTTTTTGAATGAAGTCTTGGACTTGAAGGACTTTATCAAGGACCCCGTGCGGACTCTTTCACTTGGTCAACGGATGCGGGCGGACATTGCGGCTTCCTTGCTTCACAATCCTAAGGTTCTCTTTTTAGATGAGCCGACCATTGGTCTGGATGTTTCGGTCAAGGATAACATTCGCCGGGCTATCACTCAGATCAATCAAGAGGAAGAAACCACCATTCTCTTGACCACTCACGATCTGAGCGACATTGAGCAACTCTGTGATCGAATTTTTATGATTGACAAGGGGCAGGAGATTTTTGATGGAACGGTTAGCCAGCTCAAGGAAACCTTTGGCAAGATGAAGACTATCTCCTTTGAACTAGTACCAGGTCAAAGTCATCTCGTTTCTCACTATGAAGGCTTTTCGGATATGACCATTGATAGACAAGGAAACAGCCTCAATATTGAATTCGATAGTTCCCGCTACCAGTCGGCTGATATTATCAAGCAAACCCTGTCTGATTTTGAAATCCGCGATTTGAAGATGGTGGATACGGATATTGAGGATATTATCCGTCGCTTCTACCGAAAGGAGCTCTAAGATGGTCAAATTGTGGAGACGTTATAAACCCTTTATCAATGCAGGGATTCAGGAGTTGATTAGCTATCGAGTCAACTTTATTCTTTATCGGATTGGCGATGTCATGGGTGCTTTTGTGGCTTTTTATCTATGGAAGGCTGTCTTTGATTCCTCCCAGGAGCCTTTGATTCAGGGCTTCAGTATGGCGGATATCACCCTCTACATCATCATGAGTTTTGTGACTAATCTTCTGACTAGGTCGGATTCTTCCTTTATGATTGGTGATGAGGTCAAGGATGGTTCCATTATCATGCGCTTGTTGCGACCAGTGCATTTTGCGGCTTCTTACCTCTTTACGGAGCTTGGTTCCAAGTGGTTGATTTTTATCTCTGTTGGACTGCCATTTTTAAGTGTGATTGTCTTGGTGAAAATTTTATCTGGGCAAGGGGTTGTAGAAGTACTGGGATTAACCATCCTTTATCTCTTTAGCTTAATCCTAGCCTACCTGATCAACTTTTTCTTTAATATCTGCTTTGGATTTTCAGCCTTTGTGTTTAAAAATTTATGGGGCTCTAATCTGCTTAAGAATTCTCTGATTGACTTTATGTCTGGGAGTTTGATTCCTTTAGCTTTCTTTCCAAAGATTGTTTCAGATATTCTGTCCTTCTTGCCTTTTTCATCCTTGATTTATACTCCAGTCATGATTATTGTTGGAAAATACGATGCCAGTCAGATTCTTCAAGCACTCTTGCTACAGTTCTTCTGGCTCATAGTGATGGTAGGCTTGTCTCAGTTGATATGGAAACGAGTCCAGTCATTCATCACCATTCAAGGAGGTTAGTATGAAAAAATATCAACGCATGCATTTGATTTTTATCAGACAATACATCAAACAAATCATGGAATACAAGGTTGATTTTGTGGTTGGTGTCTTGGGAGTTTTTCTGACTCAAGGCCTGAGCCTCTTGTTTCTCAATGTGCTCTTTCAACACATTCCATCCCTAGAAGGCTGGACTTTTCAAGAAATCGCCTTTATCTATGGATTTTCTTTGATTCCCAAGGGATTGGACCATCTCTTGTTTGACAATCTCTGGGCTCTGGGGCAACGTTTGGTGCGAAAAGGAGAGTTTGACAAGTACCTGACGCGTCCTATCAATCCTCTTTTTCACATTTTGGTTGAGACTTTTCAGATTGATGCCTTGGGCGAACTTTTGGTCGGTGGCATTTTGTTAGCGACCACAGTGTCTAGCATTGCTTGGACTCTTCCAAAATTCCTGATTTTTCTAGTCTGCATTCCTTTTGCGACCTTGATCTATACTTCCTTGAAAATCGCGACAGCCAGTATCGCCTTTTGGACCAAGCAGTCAGGAGCCATGATTTACATTTTCTATATGTTTAATGACTTTGCCAAGTATCCGATTTCCATTTACAATTCGCTCCTTCGTTGGTTGATTAGCTTTATCGTACCTTTCGCCTTTACAGCCTACTATCCTGCCAGCTATTTCTTGCAGGACAAGGATGGGCTCTTTAACATTGGTGGGTTGATTTTGATTTCCCTTGTTTTCTTTGTTATTTCTTTAAAACTCTGGGATAGGGGATTAGATGCTTACGAAAGTGCGGGTTCGTAAAAAGAAGAAACTCAAAGCCTTGTCTCAGGACAGGCTTTTTCTAATGAAGATGAAAATTTCTTGACATCTATTTTCAGAGTGCTATACTAAAAGGGTAGTCGCCGATTTAGCTCAGTTGGTAGAGCAACGCACTCGTAACGCGTAGGTCACAGGTTCGATCCCTGCAATCGGCAGAATGAAGAAGTCCATTAGGGCTTCTTTTTTTGTAAATATAGGAAAGGTGGAACGTTTGAGATAGGTTCTATTTAACGTCTGTGCCTCCTGCTTATAAATAAAAACTAAAATTTATATTTTGTGGTATAATATATATTAATAAGCACTTGTTTTCGTTCCGTTTTAGAGGACTATAGGCTGTTAATCATTCTAGAATTTTTTGCATAGGTTTTCTAAAAATTATAAAAATCTATGGATAATAACGAATGAAGTCTAGCAAGCTTGGCTGAATGTAAATCAAAAAGGAGAAAATTATGAATAAGAAAGAATGGGTAAAACAATTTGAGGAGGCGAATGGTCGCAAGCCGACTGCATCAGAATTAGCAGAGGCGCATTCGACGAAAAAGTTTGCGAAAGGAACTAGAAACATAAAAATCTATATAGGGTTAGTCCTCGGTATTTTAGTTGCTCTAATCCTAGTAAGTGTTTTCTCGCATTCTTTGATTGGAAAGAAAGAGTCAAATCAAGCATCGTCTGCTGTTTCAACTACAGAGTCAACAAGTCAATCGTCTACAAGCCAAGGAAAAACAGATGAGACTGATAAGGATAAACAAGAGGAAATTCAGAAACTCAAGAATCAACTGACTGCTTTAGATACCAAAATTACGGAAGCAGAAGCACTAGTTAGCAAGTTGAAGAAAGAAACTGCTGTTCCAAAATTAGATATTGAAGCAATCAAGAACAATGATCTGTCTAGTTTAGAAGGTACTTGGCGTAGTCAATCTGGTAATGAATACATTATTAACGATTCTGGAGAAGTACGTGCGACTTGGTTTACAAATGATCAAAAGTACGAATCTGTAGTTGGATTAAAGGTATCAAAAGGACAAGATAGTCGTAATCCTGAGACAGCGTCTATCAGTGCATGGGTAAAAGATTCTGTTGCTGGAGGATTTGTAGTAGTAGCTGTGCCAAGTGGTGTTGTTATGCAACCCGCTGATGACGGAAAGATTACGGATAAAAGCAACCATGCTGAGGAAAGACTACTTTCGGGACAAGATTATGGATCTATGTTAATGAAACCAGAAAATGTTTATTATCGTGTGAAACCAGATACTAGTAAACTTGAGGAAGCAGAAAAGAACTTAGCTCAACTGCAAGCAGATCGTGAATCAATCAAATCTTCTCTAGAGTCAAAGGAAAAGAAAAACTAGATGGTATTCGTTCAAAAATACTGTTACAATCGGCAGAATCAAGAAGCCCATTAGGGCTTCTTTTTCTTTTGTTACAAATACTCAACCACTTAGACAAAGATATTGACCAGATAGGCAAAAGGGCTTGTTCTTGAAAAATTCCTCTGCTATAATGGTTCATGTAAGGGACGTGAGGGGTCAGTATCAGACAACTCAAGAACCTAAAAAAGAAAATGGAGACAAAAAATGAAAAAATTATTGGGACTTGTATTTTTAGTAGCAGCAGCGCTAGTATTGTATTTCGGATCTGTTGGATGGCCAAGTTTGGATGTCAACCTCTGGTCACTCATTCCGGTAGGATTGTTCCTCTATTTCATGCTAGAAAACTTTTTGAAAAAAGACTACAAGGCTAGCTTGATGTGCTTGATCATTGCCTTTATCATTGCAAATGCTATTTTTGATCTCTTGCCAATTTCAAGTGGTTTGGTGATTGGTGCCGGTGTGCTAGCTTGTGTAGGACTTGGCTACCTCTTTCCTGATAAGGATAAAAAAGAAGATAAATAAAAAGTCTCGAGATTTCTCGAGACTTTTTTTACTGACCAGCGTAATATTTTTGGATCCCTTTCACAATACCTGCGACCAGTTTATCTTGGTAGCGGCTATCTCTGATTTGTTGGTTTTCGGAAAAATTATCCATATAACCAAGCTCTAGGAGGACAGCTGGTTTGGCTGTTTCGCGTAGGACGGCATAGCTACTCTCCAACAGGCCAGCATCCTTGGCCCCTGTTTCTGCTAGAAGAGAGGAGTGGATGGCAGCGGCGAGGCGTTTGCTTTCACTCATACGATCAGGGTGATTGTGCCAGTATTGATTAATCTTACTTGGATAATCAGGTTCATCTCTATAGGAGTAGGTTTGAATACCGCTCGCTTTTGAGTAGGTATTACCAGTAGCGTTGAAGTGAATACTGATAAAAATATCAGAGTTGGTCTTATTAACCATACGAGAACGTTCGGTAACAAAATCAACGTCAATATCACTATCACGAGAAGTGAGGACCTTGTAGCCTAGTTCTTCTAACTTAGTACGAAGCTTACGGTAAATCTGCATGTTAAGGTCTTTTTCAGCTACATTGTAGTAAAAGGCACCTGAATCTCGACCACCATGCCCAGGATCTAGGAAAATGGTATTGCTGTATAGGCCTTTTGTAAATCCACCTTCGGTTGAAACTTCAGAAATCCATTGGCCGTATTTTTGGAACAGGTGTTCCTTACCGTCTATCTTGTATGTTCCTGAAACATAATGTCCATTATCATCTAGGTAGTAGCGTGCCTTGTCAGAGTTATCGTAAATCCATTCGCTCTTTGCCATGTAACCACCTGACTTGAGGTAGTATGCTCCAATCCACTCCTGATTTGCATAACGACCATCCGCTTTTAGATAGAACCAGCTCTTGTAGGCTTTATCGAAGATCCACTCATTCTCCGCCATGGCTCCACTGGTTTTAAGGTAGTAGCTTTCTTTCCATTTGTCTGCTAGCATTCCACCATTCTGGTCAAATGAGTACCAGGAACCCTGAATCTTTTGCCAGTTGTCTCGGATATATCTCCCTGATCCGTTCGCATAGAACCAAGTATCCTTGATTTTGACCCAGTTGTTTTCTGCCATAGCTCCACTCTGGTTGAAGAGGTAGCCCTTGAAGGTTGTCGCACTCAGCATTCCACCGTCTTTGTCAAAGTAATACCAAGAACCGTTGATTTTCTCCCATTTATCCTGTGAGATCTTTCCAGAAGGAGCGACATAATACCAAATTTGGTCTAATTTAGTCCAACCCTTTTCTGCCATAGCTCCGCTTTTTGTGAGAAGATAGCCGTCAACGGAGGTGTTGCTGAGCATGCTTCCAGTTTGGTCAAAATAGTACCAGGAGCCGTTAATTTTTTTCCAGGTGTTCTGAGCAAGTCGCCCAGAGGGTTCAGCATAATACCATTGGTTGTCCAAATTGGTCCAGCTATTTTCTACCATAACCCCATCTTGGTTAAAGGCATAGCCTTTGTAGACAGTAGAATGAAGACGATTACTATCTTGATCGAAGTAGTACCATTTGCCTTGGATTTGTTTCCAGTTCAAAGCAGGTTTATCATCTTGGTAAAAACGCCAGTGGTGATTTTCTTGGTACCAGCCTTCTTTTTGGGGCTTGTCTTCTTGTACATCTACTTTCGGAAGAGTTTCTGATTTAGAGTTTTCCTCAACACTCGATTCTTTCTTTTCTTCTTTGGCAATTGCTTCCTTGACAGCAGATGTGGATTGAGTTGTGTTTTCTTCTCCTGAGACGGATGCGGGTGCTAATCCTGCGATTGAAAGGATTAAAGCACTGGTCAGTAGTATCTTTTTCACTTTCTATTTCCTAACTTTTTCTTTTTGCCTTTTTCATTTTTCCTATTAATTATCGAATTGAACTTCTTCTAGTAAGTATTCGATAAAGCGTTCGCCCATCTTAGACAGGCTGGTTTTTTCATGCTGGATGTAGACTAGCTCGATAGGATCGTCTATGTCCAGTGGAATGGAAACGATATTGTCTCCGTTGAGGTTGCTGTTCAAAATCCCTGTTGCAATCGTGTATCCGTCCAAACCAATTAAGAGATTAAAGAGGGTGGCACGGTCGCTGACCACGATAGATTTTTTGTGGTATTCCTGCGAGAGAATCTCTTCAGAGAAGTAGAAGGAGTTGTGAGTCCCTTGGTCATAGCTCAGATAAGGGAAGTCTTCCAAATCAGCCAGTTTGACCTTGTCTTTTTTAGCTAGAGGGTTGGTCTTGCTGACAAAGATATGGGGTTGGGCTGTGAAGAGGTGGTGAGCTAGCAGGTGATTGTCATCTAGCATTTTCGTTAAAACATCGCGGTTGTAGCTGTTTAAGAAGAGGACACCGACCTCGCTACGGAAGTTCTTAACGTCGTCGATAATCTCCCAAGTCCGAGTTTCACGAAGGAAAAGTTCGTATTTTTCCATATCACTTTTCTTGAGCAGAGAGACAAAGGCATTGACTACAAAAGCATAGTGCTGAGAGGAAACGCTGAAAAGTTCTCGGTGGGCGACGGGGTTTTTATAGCGTTCCTCCAGAAGCTGGGTTTGCTCGACAACTTGACGAGCGTAGGAGAGAAACTCCATCCCATCACGGGTTAAGGTAATGCCCTTGGGATTGCGGATAAAGATTTCAATGCCCATTTCATTTTCCAAGTCTCGAACTGCATTAGAGAGACTGGGTTGGGTGATAAAGAGTTGCTTGGCTGCCTCATTCATAGAGCCAGTTTCGACAATTTTGATAATATAGTGTAGTTGTTGAATTCTCATGTTTTTATTGTACCATACTTGCAGAAGAATGGGCAATGAAGACGAAGAAAATAGGGGGAAAGAGCCGGTCTAGTATTGAAAAAAAGTCTAGAATCTGCTAAAATGGAAGCTATGAAAACATTCTATGATGTGCAGCAATTTCTCAAACAGTTTGGCATTATTGTTTACATGGGGAAGCGCTTGTATGATATTGAACTGATGAAGCTCGAACTCTCTCGGATCTATGATGCAGGTCTGATGGACAAGCTAGACTATCTAGAGGCGGAAGCTGTTCTTCGTAGAGAGCACAAGATAGAACTAGACTACATAGAGAAAAATGGAGATAAGAACTTATGACAATTTGGGTTTTGTGGGGAATCGTACTAGCGATGGCGGCATGGATGGGGTATAACTACCTTCGTATTCGTCGTGCGGCTAAGATTGTGGACAATGCAGAATTTGAAGCCTTGATTCGGAAAGGGCAATTGATTGATGTCCGTGAACCAGCAGAATTTCACAGAAAACATATCCTTGGTGCGCGCAATATTCCTTCAAATCAGTTGAAGTCAAGCCTTGCAGCCCTTCGTAAGGATAGACCTGTCCTTCTCTACGAAAACCAACGCGGACAAGGAGTGACCAATGCAGCTCTCTATCTGAAAAAACAAGGTTTCTCTGAGATTTATATCCTTTCTTATGGATTGGATTCTTGGATTGGTAAGGTCAAGACGAGCTAAGATTAAGGAAAAAGTTGATAAAGTCGGTCTCCTATACTAAATTAATAATCACTTTAAGGAGTTTTTAAACATGCAAGAAAAGAAGAAAAACCCGCTTTTAGTGGGTATCCTATCTATCATTCTTAGTTTGTTATTTCCGTTGGGAGGTATTGGTTTAGGTATCATTGGTGTATTGTTTGCTAATGAACTTCAAAAAGAATCTGGCTTAGACTTTAAAACAGAGAGAATTGTATCTATTGTAGGTATTGTTCTTTCTGCTCTTAACTGGATTATTGGAATTATCTTACATAAGAGTTAAAGAAGATAAAAAAAGCTTTAAATTTAAAGCTTTTTTCTTTTATCCACTTTTTTCTAAGTGTTTTTTAATCAACTCTAATTCTTCTGGATTCAAGGAACGGAATTGACCTTCTGATAGTTCTGGGTCTAAAGTGAAATCACCGAACTGAACTCGTTTGAGAGAGGTCACCTTGACTCCTACTGAGAGGAACATTTTCTTAATTTGATGAAATTTCCCTTCTGAAATGGTGATGGAGGCATGGCTCTCTGTTGGGCTTGAGGACAGAATTTCGAGCTGAGCTGGTTTACAAGTGGTCCCATCTAAAAAGACGATTCCATCCTTGAATTTTTGGATATGGTCTGACGTGAGCGGTCCGTTTACTACCACTTGATAGGATTTATCGACATGGTACTGGGGATGAAGGAGCTGGATGCCTAAAGGTCCATTGTCTGTCAAAAGGAGCAGTCCTGTCGTATCGCGGTCTAGCCTACCTATCGCGTAGAGTTGGCCTGACTGGATATTTTTGGGGACTAGGTCCATGACGGTTGGCAGTTTCTTATCCTCGCTCGCTGTAACGACTCCGTTTGGTTTATGAAGCATGAGGTAGATGTGCTCATATCCTTGGATTTGCCTTCCTTGAAAAACTAGTTTTTGCAATCCAGTGTCGACATTTTGAGCGAGGGAGCGAGCTGGACTATCGTCGACTAGTATTTCTTTTTTTAATAGAGCCTGTTTCATAGCTTTGCGACTGACCTTTTCTTGGGCTAATAATCTATCTAAACGCATACCAGCTTATCTTATCATAAGTCTCTGACTTTGAAAAGAGTTGCCTTGACTAGAAAAGCAGAGTGAAAACATTTACACTTAGCTGAACTGTGATTTTTGAATGAGACTGTGGTATAATTGTTCAGTTAGAAATAAAAATTTAAATATTAGAGGAAATCATGACAAAATTAAGAGAAGATATCCGTAACATTGCGATTATCGCCCACGTTGACCACGGGAAAACAACCCTCGTTGACGAATTATTGAAACAGTCTGAAACTCTTGATGCTCGTACAGAGTTGGCAGAGCGTGCTATGGACTCAAACGATATCGAAAAAGAGCGTGGAATTACGATCCTTGCTAAAAATACAGCCGTTGCTTACAACGGAACTCGTATCAACATCATGGATACACCAGGACACGCGGACTTTGGTGGAGAAGTTGAGCGTATCATGAAAATGGTTGACGGTGTTGTTTTGGTGGTAGATGCCTACGAAGGAACCATGCCACAGACTCGTTTCGTATTGAAAAAAGCCTTGGAACAAGACCTTGTTCCAATCGTGGTTGTCAACAAAATTGACAAACCATCAGCTCGTCCAGCAGAAGTAGTGGATGAAGTCTTGGAACTCTTCATCGAGCTTGGTGCAGATGATGACCAGCTTGATTTCCCAGTTGTTTATGCTTCAGCGATTAACGGAACTTCTTCATTGTCAGACGATCCAGCTGATCAAGAAAAAACAATGGCACCAATCTTTGATACCATTATCGACCATATCCCTGCTCCAGTGGACAACTCAGATGAACCTTTGCAGTTCCAAGTGTCACTTTTGGACTATAACGACTTCGTTGGACGTATCGGTATCGGTCGTGTCTTCCGTGGTAGTGTGAAAGTTGGGGACCAAGTTACCCTTTCGAAACTAGATGGTACAACGAAGAACTTCCGTGTTACAAAACTCTTCGGTTTCTTTGGCTTGGAACGTCGTGAAATCCAAGAAGCAAAAGCAGGTGACTTGATTGCCGTTTCAGGTATGGAAGATATCTTTGTTGGTGAAACCATCACACCGACGGATGCAGTTGAGCCCCTTCCAATCCTTCACATCGATGAGCCAACGCTTCAAATGACCTTCTTGGTTAACAACTCACCATTTGCTGGTAAAGAAGGTAAATGGGTGACTTCTCGTAAGGTGGAAGAACGCTTGCAAGCAGAATTGCAAACAGACGTTTCCCTTCGTGTTGATCCAACTGATTCACCAGATAAATGGACGGTTTCAGGACGTGGAGAATTGCACTTGTCTATCCTTATCGAAACCATGCGTCGTGAGGGTTATGAACTTCAAGTATCTCGTCCAGAAGTTATCGTAAAAGAAATCGATGGTGTGAAATGTGAGCCATTTGAACGTGTTCAAATCGATACTCCAGAAGAGTACCAAGGATCTGTTATCCAAAGCCTTTCTGAACGTAAGGGTGAAATGTTGGATATGATTTCAACTGGTAATGGTCAAACTCGTTTGGTCTTCCTCGTTCCAGCGCGTGGTTTGATCGGATACTCAACTGAGTTCTTGTCAATGACTCGTGGTTACGGTATCATGAACCATACCTTTGACCAATACTTGCCATTGATTCCAGGGGAAATTGGTGGACGTCACCGTGGTGCCCTTGTTTCCATCGATGCTGGTAAGGCTACAACTTACTCAATCATGTCTATCGAAGAACGTGGAACCATCTTTGTCAACCCAGGTACTGAGGTTTACGAAGGAATGATCATTGGCGAAAACTCTCGTGAAAACGACTTGACAGTTAATATCACTAAAGCTAAGCAGATGACTAACGTACGTTCTGCAACCAAGGACCAAACAGCGGTTATCAAGACACCTCGTATCTTGACACTTGAAGAGTCTCTTGAGTTCTTGAATGACGATGAGTACATGGAAGTAACGCCTGAGTCTATCCGTTTGCGTAAGCAAATCCTTAACAAGGCAGAGCGTGAGAAAGCTAACAAGAAGAAAAAATCAGCTGAATAAGAGCTAGAAAGAGATAAAGATGGTCTATTTAATCATAGGGATACTCTTATTACTACTCTATGTATTTGCGACACCCCAAAGCATCAAAGGAACAGTCAACATCGTTATCTTGGTCTTTGTAGTTGTTGCACTCTTGATTTTGCTGATGTTGTCCATCTTGCAAATCTTCCAATTACCGACAGAATTCTTTGTCACAATAGCCATGCTGGCCCTAGCCTACTTTAGCTTGAGAGACATTACGCTCATGTCTGTAAAAAAGAGCAGAAGAAGATAAATAGAAAGAGAGCTATGGCTCTCTTTTTCTATGCTAGAATGAAGGCTAGAGCATTTTCGTTTAGTATTATTTCCATAAAAATGGTAAAATAGTAGGAGTAGAAATGGAGTTTGAGACATGAAAGTAATCGATCAATTTAAAAATAAGAAAGTACTTGTTTTAGGTTTGGCTAAGTCTGGTGAGTCTGCGGCCCGTTTGCTAGACAAGCTGGGTGCTATTGTAACAGTAAATGACGGCAAGCCTTTTGAGGAAAATCCTGCTGCTCAAAGCTTGCTAGAAGAGGGAATCAAGGTTGTCACAGGTGGCCATCCTTTGGAGCTCTTGGATGAAGAGTTTGCTCTGATGGTGAAAAATCCAGGCATCCCGTATAGCAATCCCATGATTAAAAAGGCATTGGCAAAGGGAATTCCAGTCTTGACTGAGGTGGAGTTGGCTTACTTGATTTCAGAAGCGCCGATTATCGGTATTACTGGTTCAAATGGGAAAACAACCACAACGACGATGATTGGGGAAGTTTTAACTGCTGCTGGTCAACGTGGCCTCTTGTCAGGGAACATCGGCTATCCTGCTAGTCAAGTGGCTCAAACTGCTTCAGATAAAGACACGCTCGTCATGGAACTTTCTTCTTTCCAGCTGATGGGTGTTCAAGAATTCCATCCTGAGATTGCGGTTATTACCAACCTCATGCCCACTCATATCGACTATCATGGTTCTTTTGAAGAGTATGTGGCAGCTAAGTGGAATATCCAGAACAAGATGACAGCAGCTGATTTCCTTGTCTTGAACTTTAACCAAGATTTGGCAAAAGAATTGGCTACTAAAACACAGGCTACTGTTGTTCCATTTTCAACACTTGAAAAGGTTGATGGAGCTTATCTGGAAGATGGTCAACTCTACTTCCGTGGGGAAGTGGTCATGGCAGCTAGTGAAATCGGTGTTCCAGGTAGCCACAATGTAGAAAATGCCCTTGCGACCATTGCAGTAGCCAAGCTCCGTGGTGTGGATAACCAAACCATCAAGGAAACTCTATCAGCCTTTGGTGGTGTCAAACACCGTCTCCAGTTTGTGGATGAAATCAAGGGTGTCAAATTCTATAACGATAGTAAGTCAACCAATATCTTGGCAACTCAAAAAGCCTTGTCAGGATTTGACAACAGCAAGGTCATCTTAATTGCAGGTGGTTTGGACCGCGGCAATGAGTTTGACGAATTGGTGCCAGATATCACTGGGCTCAAGAAGATGGTTATCCTCGGTCAATCTGCAGAACGTGTCAAACGGGCAGCGGATAAGGCTGGTGTGGCTTATGTAGATGCGACTGATATTGCTGATGCGACCCGCAAGGCTTATGAACTAGCGACTCAAGGAGATGTGGTTCTCCTCAGTCCTGCCAATGCTAGCTGGGATATGTATGCTAACTTTGAAGTACGTGGCGACCTCTTTATCGACACAGTAGCGGAGTTAAAGAAATAATATGAAAAAAATTGTCTTTACAGGTGGGGGGACGGTTGGACATGTCACCCTCAATCTTTTGTTAATGCCTAAGTTCATCGAAGACGGCTGGGAAGTTCATTATATCGGTGACAAGCATGGAATCGAACACCAAGAAATCCTCAAGTCAGGCTTGAATGTGACCTTCCACTCCATTGCGACTGGGAAGTTGCGTCGCTATTTCTCTTGGCAAAATATGCTGGATGTGTTTAAAGTTGGTTGGGGAATTGTCCAATCCCTCTTTATCATGTTACGACTGCGTCCACAGGCTCTTTTTTCAAAGGGGGGCTTTGTCTCTGTACCGCCTGTAATCGCAGCGCGTGTATCAGGAGTGCCAGTCTTTATTCACGAATCGGACCTGTCCATGGGGTTGGCCAATAAAATTGCCTATAAATTTGCGACCAAGATGTATTCAACCTTTGAGCAAGCTTCAAGTTTGTCTAAGGTTGAACATGTGGGGGCTGTCACCAAGGTTTCAGACCAAAAAACTCCTGAACCAGATGAATTGGTGGATATCCAAACCCACTTTAATCCTAAATTGCCAACGGTATTGTTTGTTGGTGGTTCTGCAGGAGCTCGTGTATTTAACCAATTAGTGACAGATCATAAGCAAGAACTGACAGAGCGCTACAATATTATCAATCTCACTGGAGATTCAAGCCTCAACGAGTTGAGTCAAAATCTCTTTCGTGTTGATTATGTGACGGACCTCTATCAACCCTTGATGGAAATGGCAGATGTAGTAGTGACGCGTGGTGGTGCCAATACGATTTTCGAGCTCTTGGCCATGGCGAAACTCCATCTCATCGTACCATTAGGTCGTGAAGCAAGTCGAGGAGACCAGATTGAAAATGCAGCCTACTTTGTTAAGAAAGGTTATGCAGAAGAACTTCAAGAAAGTGACTTGACCTTGGAAAACTTGGAGGATAAACTCAGTCACTTGCTTAGTCACAAGGACCAATACCAAGCTAGCATGAAAGCTTCGACTGAATTGAAATCTCTTGCAGATTTTTACGATCTATTAAGAAAAGACCTAGCATAAGGAATATCAATGTCAAAGGATAAGAAAAAAGAATCAAACCAGAAGCAAGAATTGTCTGAATGGCAGAAACGAAACCAGGAATACCTGAAGAAGAAGGCTGAGGAAGAAGCTGCCCTAGCTGAAGAGAAGGAAAAGGAAAAACAAGCTCGTAAGGAAGCCAACTCGAAACTATTGGAGGAATCCAAGAAATCATCAAGTGAGTCAGATGAGGAAGCCTCAAGTCCAAGCAAGGAACCATCCGAAAAAGAAGAAAAATCTCAAAAGGATGACCGGAAAGTCAAAGAGGAAAAAGAGAAGAAGAAACCAGAAAAAACAAAGAAACCAGAAAAAACTGCCAAGCCTAAAATTGCGCCTGTTCATATTTGGCGAGCTGTGAGTATCTTGGTACCGAGTGTCCTGGTCCTCCTTCTTTCAGTCTATCTGTTGACTCCGCTTTCGACCATCAAAAATATCGAGGTTAAGGGAAATAGTAACACGCAGGCGGATGACATCAAACAGGCTTCTGGAATTCAAGATAGCGACTATACCTTAGCTCTATTGTTGGATAAGGAAACATACGCTGAGCGAATCAAGTCCAACCATTGGATAGAATCAGCGAAGATTGACTATCAATTTCCGACTAACTTTACAATTGAGGTTAAGGAATTTGATATTGTCGGTTATTATGTGTCTGGTGAAGAACATTATCCTATTCTGTCTAGTGGTACAGTAGAGTCAACTCCTGTTGATCGCTTAAACTTGCCTGAGACTTATCTGACAGTTACCTTTAACGATGAGCAGCAGGTGAAAGAACTGATCAAAGGATTGTCTACCATCAGTGAGGATATCAAGAGCCAAATCCAGAAAATCGAATTAGCGCCGAGCAAGGCAACAGCAGATCTTTTAAAAATTACCATGCTGGATACAGATGAGATTTTGGTTCCCCTATCAGAATTGAGCAAGAAATTGCCTTATTACAACAAAATCAAGCCACAATTGTCTGAACCGAGTGTAGTCGATATGGAGGCTGGAGCATACAGCTATACCATAGCGGATAAGCTGATAGAAGAAGCAGAAGAAAAAGCCAAGCAAGAGGCCAAGGAAGCTGAGAAGAAAAAACAGGAAGAAGAAAAGAAAAAACAAGAAGAACAGGGAAATCAAAACCAAACGAGCCAGCAATCACAGAGTCGTTAGACTAACTTTTCCTCTTGATTTTGAATGGTATAGAAGTCCAGTTTCGAGTTTTTGCTTGACAAGTCCTACTATAAATAATAGAATAGAAAAAAACCTTTAAAGCAGTCCAGAGAGGCAGCTAAGGTTAGACGGTGAAAGGGTGGAGACTACCCATTTTTCGTGGAACCTTGCTGTTGGCAGGTTCCTTTTTTCATGCTCTCTAGCTTACAAAGGTAAAAGGAGAAAGGTATGCGTGAACATCGTCCAGTTATTGCTCTTGATTTTCCTAGTTTTGAGGCAGTCAAGGAATTTTTATCTCTTTTCCCAGCAGAAGAAAGTCTTTATCTAAAAGTAGGGATGGAGCTTTATTATGCGGAAGGTCCAGAAGTTGTCCGTTATTTGAAGTCACTGGGGCATAGTGTCTTTCTGGACCTCAAGCTACATGACATTCCCAATACAGTCAAATCTGCTATGAGGGTCTTGTCTCAGCTTGGTGTAGACATGACTAACGTTCATGCAGCTGGTGGTGTGGAGATGATGAAGGCTGCGCGTGAAGGTCTGGGGACACAAGCCAAATTGATCGCTGTGACCCAGCTTACCTCAACGTCGGAAAGCCAGATGCAGGATTTTCAAAATATCCAAACCAGCCTGCAAGAGTCTGTGATTCACTATGCCAAGAAGACAGCTGAAGCGGGCTTAGATGGTGTCGTTTGCTCAGCTCAGGAAGTGCAACTCATCAAGCAGGCCACCAATCCAGATTTTATCTGCCTGACACCGGGAATTCGTCCAGCGGGCGCTGCGGTTGGAGACCAAAAACGCGTCATGACACCAGCGGACGCCTACCAAATCGGTAGTGACTATATCGTAGTGGGACGTCCTATTACCCAAGCTGAGGATCCTGTTGCAGCTTATCATGCTATCAAGGATGAATGGAACCAAGACAGAAATTAAAGAAATAGATTATAAAAACAAAAGGAGAATACTATGACACTTGCTAAAGATATCGCTAGCCACCTCTTGAAAATCCAAGCCGTTTACCTTAAACCAGAGGAGCCTTTTACTTGGGCATCAGGTATCAAGTCACCGATTTATACTGACAATCGTGTGACGTTAGCCTATCCAGAGACTCGTAGCTTGATTGAAAATGGTTTTGTGGAAGCTATTAAAGCAGAATTTCCAGAAGTAGAAGTGATTGCAGGAACTGCGACAGCAGGAATTCCACACGGAGCGATCATCGCTGACAAGATGAACTTGCCTTTTGCCTACATCCGCAGCAAACCAAAAGACCACGGAGCTGGTAATCAAATCGAAGGACGCGTAGCTCAGGGGCAAAAGATGGTTGTTGTTGAAGACCTCATCTCAACTGGTGGGTCTGTTCTTGAAGCCGTAGCAGCTGCTAAACGCGAAGGAGCCGATGTTCTTGGTGTCGTAGCGATTTTCAGCTATCAATTACCAAAAGCAGATAAGAATTTTGCGGAAGCTGGTGTCAAACTTGTGACGCTTTCTAACTACAGTGAGCTGATCCACCTAGCCCAAGAAGAAGGATACATCACACCAGAAGGACTCGACCTCCTAAAACGCTTTAAAGAAGACCAAGAAAATTGGCAAGATGCCTAATACTCAATGAAAATCAAAGAGCAAACTAGGAAACTAGCCGCAGGCTGTACTTGAGTACGGCAAGGCGAGTATAAGACATAGAAAATCAGGTAGTCACTAGGATTACCTGATTTTTTATATGTGGGCAATAAAACAAAGCTCCCTAAAGGGAAAGAAGAATATAGGATAATGGTAGAATGAGAGTCCTCTCTTTTTTGGGGGCATATTCAGATAATCAGTTTGAAATTTCCAGACAAAATTTTTGAAAGGATTCTGAAAAAGAGGTAAGATTGTTAATGTAAGAAAAAGCAAACGCTTACTTAACAAGGAGGACACTTTATGTCATATAAAACAAGCAATGCAGAAGGACCTGTAGATTTTATTAACACTTATGATTTGGAGCCAATGGCGCAACAAGTCATTCCTAAAGCTGCCTTTGGTTATATCGCTAGTGGAGCAGAGGATACTTTCACTTTACGCGAGAACATCCGTGCCTTTAACCACAAACTCATTGTTCCTCATACGCTTTGTGATGTTGAAAATCCAAGTACAGAGATTGAATTTGCAGGTGAAAAATTATCTTCACCAATTATTATGGCGCCTGTTGCGGCTCATAAATTGGCAAATGAGCAGGGGGAAGTAGCTACTGCGCGTGGTGTACATGAGTTTGGTTCTCTTTATACAACCAGCTCATACTCTACTGTCGACCTTCCTGAAATTACGGAAGCTCTTCAAGGGACACCTCACTGGTTCCAATTTTACTTTAGTAAAGATGATGGCATCAACCGCCATATCATGGACCGTGTGAAGGCTGAAGGTTATAAAGCTATTGTCTTGACGGCAGATGCAACTGTAGGGGGCAATCGTGAGGTCGACAAGCGTAATGGTTTTGTCTTTCCCGTTGGCATGCCGATTGTTGAAGAATACCTGCCAGAAGGTGCTGGTAAATCAATGGACTTTGTTTACAAATCAGCTAAACAACGCTTGTCTCCTCGCGATGTCGAATTTATCGCTTCATACTCAGGTCTTCCTGTTTATGTCAAGGGGCCTCAATGCCGTGAGGACGTTGAACGTTCGCTTGCCGCAGGTGCTTCTGGTATCTGGGTAACCAACCACGGTGGTCGCCAAATCGACGGTGGACCAGCATCCTTTGACTCACTTCAAGAAGTAGCAGAAGCAGTTGATAAACGTGTGCCAATTGTCTTTGACTCTGGTGTTCGTCGCGGTCAACACGTCTTTAAAGCCTTGGCTTCAGGAGCAGACTTGGTAGCTATTGGCCGCCCTGTTATCTATGGTTTGGCCCTTGGTGGTAGTGTTGGTGTGCGTCAAGTCTTTGAGCACTTGAATGCAGAATTGAAAACAGTCATGCAGTTATCTGGAACTCAGACTATTGAGGATGTCAAACACTTCAAACTCCGTCACAACCCATACAACCCAACCTTCCCAGTTGACCCACGTGACTTAAAATTGTATTGATAAAGTAGAAGGCCTCCACCTTATGTGGAGGTTTTTCTTCGTATATAGAAAGATTAAATCGTTATCAGAAACTATATAAATATATTTTCCAGTCAAATATCTTGCTAGGGCTTTCAATTTCTGTTATACTGGTCCAGTAATTAAATAATAAAGACATTTGGGGTGCTTTAGGCTGAGATGATACCCATTGAACCTGATACAGTTAAGACTGGCGAAGGGAAATGTGAAAAGGTTTTTTTCGTATGTCGAAAAGAACTGTCTAATCTTGTAAGGTAAACTCTAATTCTCGTTTGTAATTGGAGTTTTTTTGTTTATCAAAAGAGGATAGGCTTGACGGCAAGCCTTTTGGTAGCTCTCCTTGAATGCCCCACTTTTCTTTAAAAAAGGAGTTTTTTATGTTGAAAAAATGGCAATTAAAAGATGTTATCTTGCTTGCTTTCTTGTCTATCTTTTTTGGTGGCGTTTTTGTGGGTTCAGGCTATCTGTTTGATATCCTCACTCTGATTTTAGCCCCTCTTGGTTTACAGGCCTTTGCCAATGAAATCCTCTTTGGTCTCTGGTGTATGGCTGCGCCCATTGCGGCTATCTTTGTTCCAAGAGTCGGAAGTGCGACGATTGGAGAAGTGCTTGCTGCACTTGCTGAAGTCCTTTATGGTAGCCAATTCGGTCTAGGCGCTCTTTTGTCTGGCTTGGTTCAAGGTCTGGGAAGTGAATTTGGTTTTATCGTAACCAAGAATCGTTATGAAAGTTGGCTCTCTCTAACTGCAAATAGTATTGGGATTACCCTTTTTAGCTTTGTCTATGAATACATTAAATTAGGTTACTATGCCTTCTCCCTTCCTTTTGTCCTTTCCTTGCTGGTGGTGCGTTTTATTTCCGTCTTTTTCTTCTGTACCATTTTGGTTCGTGCCATTGTCAAACTCTATCATCAGTTTGCAGCTGGAGGAAAGGCATAGATGGGCCTGGTATTACGGGAGATTCAGTCCCCAATCTTCTCAGAGCCGATTGATTTTACTTTTCATGCGCAAGCCTTTACCTTGTTAGTTGGGAGCAGTGGTTCAGGAAAATCCAGCCTCTTTCAAATGATTGCCCAAGTCAGTTCTCTTCCCTATAGCGGTCAAGTCTTGATAGATGGGAGCGAGGTCAGTCAGCTTTCTATCGTCGAACGTGTTCAGACGGTTGGCATTCTCTTTCAAAATCCCAATCATCAATTTACCATTGAGAACTTGTTTGAGGAGCTGATTTTCACCTTGGAGAATATCGGTCATCCTGTTCAAGAGATTGATTCTAAAATAGCTGAGGTGGTCCGGCAATGTCGTTGCGAGCCGATCTTGCACCGTCCCATTCATCACTTGTCAGGTGGGGAAAAACAAAAGGCTGCGCTAGCTGTTCTCTTTGCCATGAATCCTAGGGTCTATCTCTTGGATGAGCCCTTCGCTTCCATTGACCGAAAGAGTAGGCTGGAGATATTGGAGATTCTAAAAGAGTTGTCCTCTAATGGGAAGACAGTCATCCTGTGCGATCATGATTTAACGGACTATGGAGCCTACATTGACCATATGGTGGAGCTGAGAGACGGGCAACTAAGGGAAATAAATAAAATCCCAACCTCTGAGATGATACAGGTTTCTTCAAAGGAAGTTCCCTCTAGTCCAGAACTATTCCATATGGACCGTGTGACTTGTGAGCTGGGTAATCGCCCCCTCTTTTCGATTGCGGATTTCACATTTTACCAAGGGATTTCCTGTATCTTGGGTGATAATGGTGTCGGGAAATCAACTCTCTTTCGCTCTATTCTTCAATTTCAAAAGTATAAGGGGTTCATTACTTGGAAGGGTTCGGTCCTGAAAAAGAAAAAGAGCCTGTATCGTGAACTGACGGGTGTTGTTCAGGAAGCTGAGAAGCAGTTTATCCGAGTCAGTCTGCGAGAGGAACTGCAATTAGATAGTCCAGAATCTGAAAGAAATCAGCGGATTCTCCAAGCATTACAATTTTTTAATTTGGAGCAGGCACTCGATAAGAGTCCCTATCAATTAAGTGGTGGCCAGCAAAAGATTCTTCAGCTATTGACCATCTTGACCAGCAAGGCTTCTGTGATCTTGCTAGATGAGCCATTTGCTGGTTTGGATGATAGAGCCTGCCATTATTTTTGTCAGTGGATGTTGGAGGATAGAAATCAAGGAAGAAGTTTTTTGATCATTAGCCATCGTTTAGATCCCTTGATTTCTGTGGTCGATTATTGGATTGAGATGACTAGTGAGGGGCTCAGTCATCTCCAAGACGTGATCATCAGCAAACCTCTCCCATCTCTGAACAATGATACTCTAGGGGAGGTGAGGTAGTATGATCAAAGTAGCAACCAAGACACCAGTTATCAGCATCTTCTTTCTAATTCTATCCTTGGAAACATCCTTCATTCCTTCGATTGCTCTGAATCTTTCGGTAGTCGCATTTTGCATCCTCTTTATGCTCTATTATCGTCGATTTAAAATGTTGGCTTGGATGATTGTGCTCGCCATTTTACCATCTTTGGCTAATTACTGGGCAATTCAGTTACATGGGGATGCTTCGCAGGCAGTGATACTTGGAACGAGGGCCTTTGTGACGGTTTGTATCGGTCTTGTCTTTGTTTCCAGTATTTCCTTAAAAGAGCTTTTCTTGTACTTGGCTCAAAAGGGGCTATCACGGTCTTGGGCCTATGCCTTGATTGTGGTATTCAATGCCTTTCCCCTCATTCAGCAGGAAATCAAGTCCCTCAAGGAAGCTTGCTTATTGCGTGGTCAAAAATTGCATGTTTGGTCTCCCCTGATTTACAGTAAGGTTCTGATGACAGTCTTTAGGTGGCGCCATCTTTACCTGAGAGCTCTATCTGCGCACGGATATGACGAACATGCACAGTTGGAGAATCGCTATCGAACTTTTTATATTTCTCAAAGGACAAAATTGATCTACCTACTTTTCTTTTTATTGCTTCAAACCAGTTTATTTCTATAAAGGAGTTATTATGGAATTTACAGATATTGCTATGGAATTATCCAGGGAAGCTTGGCAGGCTTCCTTTAACCATCCCTTTGTTTTACAGTTACAAGAGGGAACGTTAGAACCTTCTATTTTCCGCTATTACCTAATTCAGGATGCCTACTATCTGAAGTCTTTTTCAGAAGCCTATCACCTCTTGGCTGATAAGACTTCAAACGAAAAGATGAAAAGACTCTTGAAACAAAATGCTCAGAGTCTAGTGGAGGGTGAATTATTTATCCGCCAACAATTTTTCAAGGAATTAGGAATCAGCGACCAGGAAATGGAGCAACATCCAATCGCTCCAACCTGTTACCATTACATTTCTCATATTTATCGTCAATTTGCAGAGTCAAACTTGGGCATTGCTTTTGCTAGTTTGCTCCCATGTCCTTGGTTATACCATGATTTGGGCAAGGCACTTAATCGCAAACCATCCCCGAGTCCTCTTTATCAACAGTGGATTGAAACCTATATCACCGATGAATTAGAACAGCAGATTAAAGAGGAAGAAGCGCTGGTCAATCAACTCTATCGAGAAAGCGACGAGACGGACAAACAAAAAATGTTAGAGGCCTTCCAAAGAAGTGTCCACATGGAAGCCAAGTTTTGGGAGATGGCTTACCAACATCAAACCTGGACGAGTGATTTGCAGTCCTTAGAAAAAGAGAAGAAATAGAAAATGAGAAACCACCAACTTCAAGTTCACAAATTAACTATTTTATCCATGATGGTTGCCCTTGACGTAGTTCTTACACCCATCTTCCGAATCGAGGGGATGGCACCGATGTCCAGTGTAGTCAATATTCTTGCAGGAATCTTGATGGGACCTGTTTATGCCTTGATCATGGCTACAGTCACAGCCTTTATCCGTATGTCTACTCAAGGTATTCCGCCCTTGGCCCTCACAGGAGCTACTTTTGGAGCCCTCCTTGCAGGTCTCTTTTATAAGTACGGTCGAAAATTTCATTATTCTGCCCTAGGAGAAATCTTGGGAACAGGGATTATCGGTTCTATTATTTCCTATCCTGTCATGGTTCTCTTTACGGGATCTGCGGCCAAGCTCAGCTGGTTTATCTACACTCCTCGATTTTTCGGAGCAACCTTGATCGGTACAGCCATAGCTTTTCTTGCCTTTCGATTTTTAATCAAGCAGGAATTCTTTAAAAAAGTACAAGGATATTTCTTTGGTGAAAGGATAGACTGATGCAGGAATTTACAAATCCCTTTCCTCTAACCTCCAGCTCCTTAATTCACTGCATCACCAATGAGATTTCCTGCGAGATGCTGGCCAATGGCATTTTGGCTCTGGGATCTAAACCTGTCATGGCAGATGATCCCCGAGAGGTCCTTGATTTTACCAAACAAAGCCAAGCTCTCTTTATCAATCTAGGGCATTTGTCAGCTGAGAAGGAAAAGGCAATCCGTATGGCAGTTTCTTATGCAGCTCAAGCTTGTCTCCCAATGGTAGTAGATGCTGTTGGAGTTGCGGCTTCCCCCATTCGTAAGACCTTAGTCGCAGATCTTTTAGAATACAAGCCCACGGTCCTTAAAGGAAATATGTCAGAAATCCGAAGTCTTGTTGGTTTAAAACACCACGGAGTTGGGGTCGATGCTAGTGCTAAAGATCAAGAAACTGAGGATTTGCTTCAAGACTTGAAAGACTGGTGTCAGACCTATCCTGGTATGTCATTCTTAGTCACTGGCCCCAAGGACCTCATTGTTTCGGAGAATCAGGTTGCAATATTGGAAAATGGCTGTGACGAATTAGACTGGATAACAGGGACAGGAGACCTGGTTGGAGCCTTGACAGCCGTTTTTCTCAGTCAAGGAAAGACTGCCTTTGAAGCTTCTTGCCTAGCAGTTTCTTATCTCAATATCGCTGCTGAGAGAATACTTGTTCAAGGAATGGGATTGGAAGATTTTCGTTACCAAGTTCTCAATCAACTCTCTCTCCTAAAAAGGGACGAAAACTGGCTAGAAGCCATCAAAGGAGACTTTTATGAATAGAGAAGCACTTAGACTGTATCTAGTAACCAATCGCTACCAAGATTCCTTGGAAAACTTTCTTGAAAAAGTCGAGACGGCCTGCCGTTCAGGTGTTACCATCATCCAACTACGAGAAAAAAATCTCACCACCAATCAATACTATCAACTGGCAAAACAAGTCAAGGAAATAACAGACGCTTACCAAGTCCCCTTGATTATCGATGATCGGTTGGATATCTGTCTTGCGGTTGATGCTGCAGGTCTACATATAGGCGATGATGAACTGCCAGTTTCGGTTGCCCGCAAAGTCTTGAGTCCTGAAAAAATCCTCGGTGTCACTGCTAAAACAGTAAAAAGAGCCCTGGAAGCAGAAACATCGGGTGCGGATTACTTGGGAACAGGAGCCATTTTCCCAACTACGACCAAGGAGAATGCGCCTATCACTCTGATTTCAACCTTGAAAACAATTTGCCAAACGGTCGCCATTCCAGTAGTTGCTATCGGAGGCTTAACTTCAGAGAATATTGACCAACTTATCGGCACGGGTATAGCTGGAGTAGCTGTCGTACGTGATTTGATGCAGGCAGAAGATATTGAAGCAAAAACGCAAGCCTTTTTAACAAAGCTAGATGACATGATTTTCTAATTAATAGTCAATAAAAATCAAAGAATAAACTAGGAAGCTAGCCGCAAGTTGCTCAAAACACTGTTTTGAGGTTGTGGATAGAACTGACGGAGTCAGTGTCATATACCTACGGAAAGGTGAAGCTGACGTAGTTTGAAGAGATTTTCGAAGAGTATAAAAACTCTCTAATTCCCTTAAAGCGGGAACTAGAGAGTTTTTTCTTAATCTTTAAAGCTTGTATGGTTGACTGGACCAGAACCATGACCGAGTTGAGGGGCGTCTTGGATGGCTTTTGTGATAAAGGCCTTGGCCTTATCCACTGCCTGATAAAGACTTCTGCCCTTGGCAAGTTCAGCCGTAATCACTGCAGCAAAAGTACATCCAGTACCATGGGTGTGACAGGTTTGAATTCGAGGACTTTCCCAGACAAATTGCTCCTCCTTGGTAAAGAGGAAATCCTTGGCACCACCTTCAAGATGGCCACCTTTGATAACAACGGACTGAGGACCAAATTCTCTTATAATCAGGCGACCGGCACGTTGCATTTCTTCTGGATTATGAATTGAGAAACCAACAATTTCTTCTGCCTCAGGAAGATTGGGTGTAATAATAGTCGCAAGGGGAAGCAGGTTTGTTTTTAGGTAGCTTCTCGCACTAGTATCTATCAGGGTATCACCGCTTGTTGCGACCATAACAGGGTCCAGCACGTAGGGGCAGTCCAGTTTTTTAAGATAGGGTTGGATAATCTCCATGATTTCAGTAGTTGCCAACATACCAGTTTTTACAGCCTGGGGCTTGATATCCGAAAAGACACTTTCCAATTGAGCTTCCAGCATTTGGTTGGAGACGTGCTCGATTAATTGAACGCCTCTGGTATTTTGAGCGACAAGGCTGGTCACAACGGCCATTCCATAGACATCTCTAGCTTGGAATGACTTTAAGTCAGCCATAATGCCAGCACCGCCACTAGGGTCTGTCCCAGCAATGGTTAGAGCAACGGGTAAATAAGTCATCTAAAACCTCCCAACCAACTGAAGTTTGTATTCTCAAGAACAAGCTGGTCTGTTTTAGGAAAGTAATAGAAGACTGGGTAGTCCTCACTATTTTCCACTTCCATCAGCTAGCATTACCTAGATTGAGTCAAAGGGATCTAACAGTCGTTAATCTCAGCTTTACGCACCCCTAGTGGTTGTTTTCTTTTTTCTTCAGTATAGCATATTTTTATAGTTTATATAGTAAAATTTGACTGCAAATCTCTCGTTACATGATTGGAATTCTATTTTTCGAAAAAATAATAAAAATTATAGTTGACAAATGTAGATTTTCGGAGTATACTAATGACTGTAATCGACAAATGTAGATTTAGGAGGAATAACAATGCAGATTTCGGATGCAGAATGGCAGGTCATGAAGATTATCTGGATGCAGGGCGAGCAGACCAGTAGCGATTTGATCAGGGTTCTGGCGGAACGGTTTGACTGGTCCAAGTCAACCATTCAAACTCTTTTGGCTCGTTTGGTTGAGAAAGAGTGTCTGACAAGGAAAAAAGAAGGCAAGTTCTTTGTCTATTCAGCCCTTTTAACTTTGGACCAAAGTCGGGATTTACTTGTCCAAGATATCAAGGACAAGGTTTGTTCTCGTAGGATTAAGAACTTGTTGGCTGACTTGATTGTCGAATGTGATTTTACTCAGGCTGACTTGGAAGATTTGGAAGCTGTGATTTCTAAGAAAAAAGCTAGCGCAGTTGTTGAAGTAAAATGTAATTGTATGTAAAGGAGACGTCATGTTAAATAGTATTGTAACCATTATTTGTATTGCCCTTATCGCGTTTATCTTGTTTTGGTTTTTCAAAAAGCCTGAAAAATCTGGACAAAAGGCCCAGCAAAAAAATGGCTACCAAGAGATTCGAGTGGAAGTCAAAGGGGGATATACGCCTGAGTTGATTATTCTTAAGAAATCAGTGCCAGCCCGTATCGTCTTTGACCGTAAGGACCCTTCACCCTGCCTAGATCAGATTGTTTTCCCAGATTTTGGAGTGCATGCGGACTTGCCTATGGGTGAAGAGTATGTAGTGGAAATCACACCTGAACAGGCTGGAGAGTATGGTTTCTCTTGTGGCATGAATATGATGCACGGTAAGATGATTGTAGAATAGGAGAATGATATGACTGAAATTGTAAAAGCAAGTCTTGAAAATGGTGTTCAAAAAATCCGTATCACGGCAGACAAAGGCTACCATCCAGCCCACATTCAACTGCAAAAAGGGATTCCTGCTGAGATTACTTTTCACCGTGTGACACCTTCAAACTGTTATAAAGAAGTTCTCTTCGAAGAAGAAGGGATTCTAGAACCAATCGCTCAAGATGAGGAAAAAATTATTCGCTTTACGCCTCAAGACTTGGGTGAGCACGAGTTTTCTTGTGGCATGAAGATGCAAAAGGGAACCTACACCGTTGTTGAAAAAACCAAAAAGTCTCTCAGTCTTTTACAACGTTTTTGGATTACTAGTATCTTTACTGTGCCTCTTGTGATTCTTATGATTGGGATGTCTACAGGAGGAATTAGTCACCAAGTCATGCGTTGGGGCACCTTTTTAGCCACAACCCCCATTATGCTGGTAGCTGGAGTTCCATATATCAGAAGCGCCTGGGCTAGTTTTAAAAAGCACAATTCCAACATGGATACCTTGGTTGCTCTGGGAACCCTAGTGGCCTATTTCTATAGCTTAGTTGCCCTCTTCACTGGTCTGCCCGTTTACTTTGAAAGTGCTGCATTTATCCTCTTCTTCATTCTTTTGGGAGCAGTTTTTGAGGAAAAAATGCGAAAAAATACTTCGCAGGCAGTCGAAAAATTATTAGACCTACAAGCAAAAACAGCAGAGGTTTTGCGTGATGATGTTTATGTTCAAATACCTCTAGAACAAGTCAAAGTTGGGGATCTCATTCGCGTTCGACCAGGTGAAAAAATTGCCGTTGATGGGACTGTAATAGAAGGAGAAACTAGTATTGATGAATCAATGGTAACTGGGGAAAGTATTCCAGTCGATAAATCAGTTGGAGATGCTGTCATTGGTTCAACCATCAATAATAGTGGTACGATCATTTTTAGAGCTGAAAAAGTAGGTTCTGAAACCATGTTGGCTCAGATTGTAGACTTTGTGAAGAAAGCTCAAACCAGTCGTGCTCCTATTCAAGATTTGACAGACAAGATTTCTGGAATTTTCGTACCAGCAGTTGTCATTTTAGGACTCCTTACTTTTTGGATCTGGTTTGTTTTTCTTGGTGAAAGTTTTGTAACGTCGCTTCTCTATGGTGTTGCAGTCTTGATTATCGCCTGTCCTTGTGCCCTAGGTCTTGCAACACCAACGGCCCTCATGGTTGGAACAGGACGAAGTGCCAAGATGGGGATTCTTCTCAAAAATGGTACAGTTCTACAGGAAATCCAAAAAGTTCAAACGGTTGTTTTTGATAAGACAGGAACCTTGACCGAAGGGAAGCCAGTAGTGACAGATGTTATCGGAGATGAAGGAGAAGTGCTAAGTTTGGCTGCTTCACTGGAAGATGTATCTCAACACCCGCTAGCTCAAGCTATTGTTAATCGTGCATCTGAACTAGGAATTAGCCTTTACCCAGTGGAAAACTTCCAAGCCTTGCATGGAAAAGGTGTGACTGGGATTATTAATGGTAAGCAAGTCTCGCTGGGGAATGCTAAGCTCTTAGCTGACCTTGCTATTCCACATGATTATCAAGAACGATTTGATTTGCTTGAGAAAGAAGCAAAAACAGTTGTCTTCCTATCCGTGGATGGTCAGTTAAAAGGCTTAATTGCCTTGCAGGATGTCCCTAAGGAAAATGCCAAAGAAGCTATTGCTAAATTGAAAAAACGTGGTCTTAGAACGGTCATGCTTACTGGAGATAATGCTGGAGTAGCCCATGCGATTGCAGAGCAAATTGGTATCGAAGAAGTAATCGCAAATGTCTTGCCAGAGGAAAAGGCACATGAAATTCACAAGCTTCAAAAGAATGGGAAATTGGCCTTTGTTGGAGATGGTATCAATGATGCGCCGGCCCTCAGTGTAGCGGATGTCGGAATTGCCATGGGCTCTGGGACAGATATTGCCATTGAATCAGCAGATCTTGTCCTTACAACCAACAATTTACTAGGATTGGCACGTGCTTTTGATATGAGTAAGAAGACCTTTAATCGTATTCTACTCAATCTTTTCTGGGCTTCTATCTATAACCTCATTGGTATTCCGATAGCGGCAGGAGTCTTTTCAGGTATTGGTTTGGTGCTCAACCCAGAACTGGCTGGTCTAGCCATGGCTTTTAGTTCTGTATCTGTTTTGATTAGTTCACTCATGCTAAACGTTACTAAGATAGACTAAGAAGCGGGCTTGCTCGCTTTTTATTATAAAACAGATTCTAAAAACGTTTTCAAACTGTACTGTAATAGAGAATAAAAACTTCTGAGCACATTCTTAGGAGACCCAAAACAAATGTGGTAAAGTAGTAGAGTAAAAATTTGCTGAAACGTTTCCAATTAGTATATGAAAACGGGTTTATCAAGTTTTAAAAATATTTGAAGGAGAGTTATCATTATGACTCAAGGGAAAATTACTGCATCTGCAGCAATGCTCAACGTATTGAAAAC
>ERZ773021.138-NODE-138-length-55129-cov-11.3765_pt1 | contig 55129 bp, 45 predicted proteins | sample MGYA00511668_ERZ773021 | MGnify/ENA primary metagenome ERZ773021 (study PRJEB29015, sample SAMEA2737961) | human oral metagenome | biome: human oral; feature: human-associated habitat; material: dental | place: China | collected 2032 ...
AAAAAATTAAAAGACATAGCCCATAATTTTAATACACTGGAAGAAGCAGTTACTTCTGTTTTATTTAATAAATTAGTTCAGTTTTAAATAGGTTTTGCTATATAATTAGTGTAGTGTAATTTATTAAAAAATTTATAAAAATAAGAAGATAGACATTGATTTTTAATTGAATAAATGATATTATTTACATAGATTTACAATTAAAGTAAGTATAATTGTGTAAAAACTAAAATAAATAATTATAATTGATTTACTTGAATCAAAATTTATTTAATTCTGTAGCATTATTTCACGTAAATTTGAGAGTAGGTAAAGACAGGAAAGGTAAATTATGACAGAAATTGTTGTAGAAATAAAGAACGAGCAAGGACTTCATGCAAGACCATCTGGGCAGATTGTCAATATCGCAAAGAAATATAATTTGACTTTGGAAATAGAAAAAATTGGAGAAATTGAAACTGTAGATGGGAAGAATGTATTTGGAATAATGTCACTTGGAGCAGGTAAGGGTGATAAATTGAAATTTAGAGCAATTTCAAAAAATGAGGAAAATCTTGAAAAGGAAAAACAATTATTAGAAGAATTAAAAAAAATGATTGAAGTTGATAAATTTTTTGAAGAATAATTTTTATAAATAAAAAAGAAGGGAGAAGAACTGGCTTTTAATAGCAGTTCTAGAGTGCAAAATGAACGAAAAAGAATTTGAATTATTATTGGAAGATTATTTACCAGAAGAAAAAAAATCTGGAGATGTAGTAGAAGGAGTTATTACTAGAAAAGAACTGGATTATGGTTTTCTTGATTTGAATGCAAAGAAAGAAGGAAGAATTTATGCAAGTGAGGTTAAAGATTTTGAAATAGGAGATAAAATTGAAGTAAAAGTTTTAAGAGAAGATGATGAGAACATCATTGTTTCAAAATTTGTATTGGATAAGGCAAAAGAACTAGCATCATTTAATGTAGATGACATTGTAACAGGAGAAATTATTAAGAAAATTAAAGGTGGATATACTGTAAGAATTGGAAAAAATGAAGCATTTCTACCATTTTCACTTGCCAGATTTGACAAAAACAAAGATTATACAGGACAAAAATTTAAATTTTTAATAAAGGAAAAAAATAAGAGCAACATAACTGTTTCAAGAAGTGACTTAATAAAAATTGAAGAAGAAAAATATTTTGAAAAAGTAAATATTGGAGATGTTGTTACTGGTAAAATTAAGGAAGTATTTGATTTTGGTATTATTTTGGACTTGGAAGCAACTAGTGGATTTATTCATATATCTGAAATCTCTTGGGATCAAGTGGATAATTTGACTGAAAAATATAAAATTGGTGATGAAATAAGTGCTAGAATTATTGAAAAGGACGCTGAGAAAAATAGATTGAAATTAAGTATAAAACAATTGTCAGAAGATCCTTGGGTTGCGTTTGCGGCAAGTCATAATGTAGGAGACGTAGTTGAGGCAGTTGTGAAGGATGTACTTGATTTTGGGATAGTTGTAACTGTTGATGGTAATTCTGGATTTGTACATGTTTCAGAGTTGGCTTGGCACAATGGGGCTAAAGAGCTTAAAAACTACAAGGAAGGGGACAAATTTTCTGCAAAAATTATTCAAATTGAAGATGAAAAGAAAAACGTTAAGTTAAGTGTAAAACAATTGTCAGAAAACCCTTGGGATACAGTTAAGGAAAAATACCACATTGGAGATATTATTGAAAAACCAATAACAGAAGTATTTGACTTTGGATTATTAATTTCACTGGAAAAAGATATTGATGGACTTTTGCATGTGTCTGACTTGTCATACAAGAGAGAAGCAAATTTAACTTCAAAATATAAAGCAGGAGACATGATTAAATTTAAAATCGTTGACTTTAATGACGAAAAAAATAGAATTACTCTAAGTGCCAAAGCATTGCTTGATGATAGATGGGAAGTTCTTGAGGAAACTTATGACTTTGATAATGCATTTAAAGGAAAGGTTATGAATGTTCAGGATTATGGAATTTTTGTAGAATTAGAAAAAGGAATAGAAGTTTTTATACATAAAAACGAATTTTCATGGGATAAAAAAGAACATAAAGAATACAAAGTTGGAGATGAAGTCGAATTTAAAGTAATTGTAGTTGATAAACTTGATAAAAAACTTTCTGGAAGTATCAAGCAATTAGAAAAATCACCTTGGAAGGAAGCAATTGAACAATATAAGAAAGGAAATATTGTAAATACTGAGATTGTTGAAATTCAGGAAAATTTTGTGCTTGTTAAATTAACAGACAGATTTAACGGAATTATACCAAAACGTGAGTTAACAGAGGAATTTTTGAAGGATATTTCTGAAAAATTCTCAGTTGGAGATAAAGTTGAGGCTGTAATTACAGATATTAATGAAAAAAGAAAATCAATTGCACTATCTGTAAAAAAAGTTAAGGAAATGGAAGAGAAAAAAGAACTTGATGAGCTTATGAAAGTTTATGGAGTCTAATTTTACAAATTCAAAATATAATAAAATTAAGAAGGCGTTATAATTTTAGCATTTAAACATATATAATATATATGATTGAGTAAAAAAAATAAATTTTACATAATTAAAAAAAAGTGTTAAAATATAAAAGTAAATATTAAAATACTGAAAATATGGAGGTAAAATTAGATGGCAAAGGCAGAATTTATGAAATTTGCATATTTCGATAAAGAAATAGTGGAATTTGAAAAAGCGACAGTTAGTATCGCTACACATAGTTTACAATATGGGACAACTTGTTTTGGTGGTATCAGAGGATATTACAGAAATGGGAAAGTAGCGATTTTTAGACTGAAAGATCACTATATTAGATTAATGAATGCGTCAAAAATGTTAGGGTTTGAATATTTTATAACTTGGGATGAATTTAAAGATATTGTTACAGAATTAGTTAAGAAAAATGATGTAAAAGAAGACTTTTACATGAGACCATTTGTTTTTTGTAAAGAGCCTAGATTGTCACCTAAAAAGGCAGGATTAGACTTTGATTTAGCAATTTACATGTTGCCGCTTGCAGATTATGTAAGTACAGAAGGTGGACTAAACTTAATGAGTTCAACTTATAGAAAATACAATGATTCGGCAATTCCTACGAAAGCAAAAGCAGGAGGTTCATATATTAACTCGTTCCTTGCAACAAGTGACGCTCAAAGAAATGGTTATGATGATGCATTAATGTTTGATGACGCTGGAAATGTGGTAGAAGTGTCAGTTGCAAATATAATACTGGTTTACAGAGGGCAAATAATAATCCCTGATACTGGAAACGCAGCTCTTGAAGGAATTACAGTAAGATCAGCATTGGAATTATTAGAACACAATGGATATAAAATAAATCGTGGAAAAATTGACAGATCAATGGTATTTACAGCAGATGAACTATTAGTAACAGGAACAGCGATGAAAATTACTTATGCAGAATCATTGGATAAACGTCCTATTGGGCAGTTAGACTTTAACGCAAAACCACAAGCAGGTAAATTTCATAAATTGTTAAAATCAGAATATGAAAAAGTAATCAATGGAGAACACGAATTGTCTTCTGAATGGTTATTTATTGTAGAATAAGGGTAAGTGCACTGGAAGTGTTTTAAAAGAGCATTGAAGGTGTACTTTTTATATTGTTAAAATAATTTTTTTATGATTTTAAAAAATTTGTATTTGAAGAAAATTGAGAGTAAAATATAACGAAATATGAAAAAGAAAACAATTGAGAATTGCTAAAAAGTGCATAAAGATAAGAATAAGATTGATGTTTCTTGGGAAATTAAATAATAGTGTAAAATTTGGGAAGAGAGATAGTTAATTAAAATCATCTCTCTTTTTATTGTTTTTTATTTTCACGGGATTACTCATTGCAACAAATCCTTATCTTGCAGTAAAGGTTTATCCTGATAATCTATACAATAACCTATGGATAGTCTACAACATTTTTATGTTAAACAGTTTGCAGGCACAGAAAAATGCTCGGACGGATTAATTATAAAAATGAAAATTATATTTTAATTATCTGAAAATATTAGTTTGATATACTTTAATTAGAAAAGTTTGTAATAAATTCGTTATTTAAATTGGGTTTAGTATAAATTTAATTTTTATAGAAATTAAAAAACATAAAAAACTCTCAAGAAAATTAAATTCTCAAAAGTCTTATTTATAAATTTAAATATTCAAATCATTCTTTTTGATAAATTCTAACAATGCATTACAACCTTTAACAACATCATCATAAGTTGTATCAAAATCGCCAGTAAACCATGGATCTTTAATTTCTCGTTTTTCTCCTGCGTATTCTAGCAACATTTTTATTTCGCCTTTATTTTTTCCATTTGTAAAAAGTTTTATATTTTCTATATTACTTTCATCCATTCCAATAATATAATCGGCATCCAAATCATCATTATTCAAAATTCTGGAATACATTCCCTCAACACCGATTCCTTCTTTAGCAAGCCTAGTTTTAGTACCGTGGTGAACTGGGTTTCCATGTTCCCAGGAGCTTGTAGCTGCTGAATCAATTATGATTTTATCAGACAGACCTTCTTTTTTTACCATTTCTCGAAAGACTGCTTCTGCCATTGGAGAACGGCATATATTTCCTAGACAGACAAATAATACTTTTATCATTTTTACCTCTTTATTTATTTTAATTTTTTAAAAACTTCTCCTATGCTTTCGTGTATAACTAAATTTGCAAAATTATCCTGCTCAGTCTTGGATTTATTTATTAAAATGAGATTTTTTCCTTGAAAATACTGTACAAGAGAAGCTGCTGGATACACGATAAGAGAAGTTCCACCGATAATTAATGTATCAGCTTTGGATATTTCGTTTATTGCTTTTCTAAAAGTATCTGGATCAGGTATTTCTTCATATAAAGTAACATCTGGTTTTATAATTCCACCACACTTTGAACAATGTGGGATATTTTCAGTTTCACAGATTTTTAAAAATTCTTCCATATTGTATTTTTTGTTGCAAATAATACAAGTATTGCTGTCAACAGTTCCGTGAAGTTTCAGGACATTTTTACTTCCAGCCATTTCATGCAGACAGTCGATATTCTGGGTAATTACAGCCTTCAATTTTCCATCTTGTTCCAACTTTGCCAAGTATTTATGAGCGAAATTTGGTTTTGCATTTGGATAAACGAGATGTTTTTTATAAAAATCGTAAAATTCTTCAGGATATTTTTCATACATTGTGTGGGAAACAAGCTCTTCTGGAGAAAAATTCCTATCAAGTTTTAAATTGTAGACTCCATTTGCACTTCTAAAATCAGGGATACCAGATTCTGTAGAAACTCCCGCACCTCCAAAAAAGACGATTCTTTTACTTTCATCGATTATTTTTTGAAGTAAACTTATTTTATCCATTTTATCACCTTATTTCATTGTTTACTTTATTTTTTATTATTAAACCCACCATTAAAATAGTGGGTTGAAAAAATTATAAATATTTCAATTTTCCTCTGAAATCTTCGATAGTTTTATATCCTTTTTTATCCATAATAGCTTTTAATTCGTTAGTTATTCTTTCAAAAGAACTAGGACCTTCCTTATGTAAAGTCGTACCGATTTGTACCATGCTCGCTCCACAAAGAATATGTTCAAAAGCATCTTGTCCCGTAAGAACTCCTCCCGTTCCAATAATTTTGATAGAAGGATTTAATCTTTTATAAAATGCGTGAACATTGGCAAGAGCAGTTGGCTTTATATATTCTCCCCCAATTCCGCCAAATCCATTTTTAGGCTTTATTACAACGCTTTCATCTTCAATCACAAGCCCATTTCCAATACTGTTTATACAGTTTATAAATGTTAGTGGAAATTTATTAAATACTGCAGCTGCCTGATCGAAGTGGACAATATCAAAGTAAGGAGGCAATTTTACTCCAAGTGGTTTTTTGAAATATGAAAAAATATCTGTTAATAATTTTTCAGTAGTTTCCAAATCGTAGGCAATTTGAGGTTTTCCTGGCACATTTGGACAAGACAGGTTAAGTTCTGTTATTCCTTTAAAATCACTTTCCTGAACTTTTTTTAGTAATGCGTGAGTGTCTTCTGTCGACATTCCTACAAGCGAGAAAAAGAAAGTTCTATCAGGATGTGTTTTCTGTAATTCTAATAAATATTCTAAATAGTAATCAAATCCTAAATTTGGGAGACCCATTGAATTTATACTTCCTAAATTTGTGTCGTGGTATCTAGGTTCAGGATTTCCAGGACGTGACTGTAATGTCGCAGTTTTAGTAACAAATGTTCCAGCTTGTGAATTTATCACTTGTTCCAATTCGTTTTTGTCATAACAGTAAACTCCAGCAGCATTCATAAAGCAGTTTTCAAACTCAAAATCACCTATTTTTGTTTTTGTAGTTGCCATTTTTCCTCCTAAAATTTAATATTTATTTTTATTTAAATTACAAATGTAAAGCTAATTTGTAGTATTGGATAGCCAATTTCAACTGATCTGCTTCTTCGTAAAGTTTTGCAACTTCAATTACATTGTCAGAAATTTTCAGATATTCACTGTCTTTTAAATTTTGTTCAGCAATGTCAAATTTTCCAAGTTTTATACAGCATTTTCCAAAATTAAATTTAAGTTTTGCATCGTCAATTTTTTTCATATCAACTTTTGCATTTTCTCGTTTTTTTCCTTCAAAAAAATGTCCATAATTTGTGTAGGCAAGATTATAGTTCTTTTCATCAGCAAAAATGTTTCCAAGCAGTGCAAAAGCTTCCAAATGATTTTCATCTGCAAGCAATGTTAAATAGTGTTTTGCAAGAGTAAGATTGTTTTTGTCTGTATAAAGGTTTGAAAGAACTTCCTGTGCTCTTTTATTGTCATAGTCATCTGCTGCTGTTTTTAAATGTTTTTCAGCAGTTTCAATGTCCTGTTTTTCACCATACAGTTTTCCAAGAAGATAATATGCTTCACCATTATCTTTTGCCTTGTGTAAATATTCTTCAGCCAAATCAACTTGACCATTGTCATAGTAAATTTTTGCAAGCAGTACTTGGGCTTCTTGATCTCTTTCATCAGCGACAGGCTTTAAATAATCTATTGCTAAATTTTTCTTTTTGAATAAATAATATAATTTCCCTAAGTGATACTGTGCTCTTTGATTTCCATTACTTATAGCTTGTTTATAGTAATACTCAGCTAATTCAAAATTTGATTTTCTTTTATAAACTGTTCCAAGTTTATCCTGCAGTTCAAAATCTCCGCCATCAGCAATTTTTTTTAAATATTTTTCTGCTAAATTTAATTTGTCATATTTTAGATAAATATCAGCAAGTAATAGAAAAGCTTTTCTATTCCCACCTTTAGCAGCTTCTTTCAAGTATTTTTCAGCAAGTATGTCAGAACCACTGTCGTAGTAACTTTTTCCCATTTCATATAATCGTCCTGAATCATCATTTTCAATATTATCGAAACTTTCAAATTCGATATTTTCCATAAAAAGTAACCTCCTATTTTCAATATTTTATTTTTTGCCTCCAAATTTATTATTCAAAATTTGGAGTTTTAATTTAAAATTATTACATTATTATATTATACTATATTTTTTTATATTTGTCATATTATTTCATAAAAATAAAAAAATTTAATTAATTTTTTATAATTTTATTTTTTCAATTAATAAATTTTATTTGGAATAGTTGGATAATTAAGTTAAAAAATAGATTTAGAGTATATTTTATTATAAAGTAAAATATAAAACAAAAAATGTACCTTAAAACTTTCTAATTGTTATTATCCAGTTTGTTGGTACATATTTAATATTTTATTTTTTTTATTTTTAGAATTATAAATTATTTTCTCTTAAATATTCTTCTACATCAAGTCCCGCAATAGCACCACTTCCAGCTGCAATTATTGCCTGCTGATATTTGCTATCTTGGACATCTCCAGCTGCAAAGATTCCAGCAGTACTTGTTTTAGAGGATTTTCCTTTTGTTATAATGTAGCCTCTATCGTCAATTTCGACTTTTCCTTCAAGGAATTTTGTATTTGGAGTTCTTCCAATCGCTACAAAAATTCCATCTGTTGCTAAAGTTTCAATTTCTCCTGTTTTGTTATTTAAAAGCTCTATTCCTGTAACTTTTTCATCAGCCAGTACTTTTTTTGGAGTGTAGTCTAATTTCCACTCAATTTTTTCGTTATCTTTTGCTCTTTGTTGCATAATTGCAGAAGCACGTAATATATCTCTTCTGTTAATGATAGTAACTTTGTTTACAAATTTTGTTAAAAATATAGCTTCTTCCATTGCAGTATCTCCACCGCCAATTACAACGACATCTTTTCCACGGTAGAAAAATCCGTCACAAGTTGCACATGCGCTAACACCTTTTCCTATATTTTCTTTTTCATTTTCAATTCCAAGGTATTTTGCACTTGCTCCTGTTGATAAAATTACTGTTTTTGCTTCTATTATATTTCCGTTATCTAAATGTAGCTTAAATGTTTTCTTACCATTATTTTCTACATTTTCAATATCTTTTACAACTGCCTGTAGAAATTCAGTTCCAAAATTTTTTGATTGAGCTTTTATATCCTCTATTAGCTGCGGACCTGAAATTCCTTGTGGAAATCCAGGAAAATTTTCAACTTCTGTTGTAGTTGTCAATTGTCCACCTGGTTCCATTCCATTTATTATTATATTTTTTAATCCAGCACGGCTTAGATAAATTGCGGCTGTCAGTCCTGCTGGTCCTGATCCGATAATTACTGAATCATACATATTTTTCACCATTCCTTTTTTACGATTTTTCGTTTTATAAATTATAACTTAGTTAAATTTATTTTTTAATATTAAAGCCTAGCAGAATTGAAAAATAACCGCTAGACTTTTTTATAAATAAATATTTCTTTAAATAATATATTTTGCTCAAATTTTATAATACTTGGTTTACTTCTTCATAAAGTGCTTCTTTTGAATGTAATCCAACTAATTTTTTTACAGGTTTTCCATCTTTGAATAAAATTAATGTAGGGATACTTTGGATTCCGAAAGATTGTGCTAATTCTAGTTCTTCATCTACATTTACTTTTCCTATTGTAGCTTTTCCTTCCATTTCTCCTGAAAATTCTTCAATAATAGGGAGCTGCATTTTACAAGGTCCACACCATTCTGCCCAAAAATCTACTAGAGCAACTCCATTTGCAATACTCTTTTCAAAATTATCTTTATTTAAACTTAATGCCATTTTACATCAACCTCTTTCTTAAAATCATTTTTGTTAAGTTTTATAATTTATAGTTTATTTTAAAAAAAAATTGTGTTATACTGTTTTTAGAAAATCAACTATTCAATCAAGTAATTGAATAGTATCATATTTGAAATAAATTGTCAACACTTTTATTATAATTTTTAAAAGTATACTCAAATTTGCTTTAAAATTTAGTTATTTAGGTTAAATGAAACGGGAGCTTAGAGCTTAATAATAATTTTTAAATTTAGATTTTATGAGATTTAGTATAAATGTAAAAGTAGAAAGGAGATGAATTAAATGGATAAAATATGTGAAAATTACAAAAATAGCCTGTATTTGGGATTATCAAAAATTGGAAAATGCTTATCCAGTGAAAAAAGAATCGAAATACTGGATTTACTTGTGCAAGGATCAAAAACTGTGGAAAGTATTTCGAATGAAACAGGAATGAGTATTGCTAATACTTCAAGACATTTGCAGATATTAAAGGATGGTAATCTAGTTGTTTGTGAAAAAAAAGGAAACTATGTTGTTTATGAGATTGCAAATACACAGATAATAGATTTAGTGTATCTTCTGATTGGAGTAGGAGAGCAGCAACTGGCAGACATTCAACGGATACATAGCGAGTTTAATGACAGCTGCATGAAAATCCGTCCGATTACTTTGGAACAGGCTTACGAAATGGCAAAAAATAAAGAAACTTTAATAATAGATTTACGTCCAGCAGATGAGTTTAATTCAAGCCATATAGAAAATGCAATAAATATTCCAATGAAGAATCTGGAAGAAAATATGAAGAATTTACCTCAAAATAAAGAAATAATTGTATATTGCAGAGGACGAAACTGTGCCTATGCAAATTTAGCTTCCAAACTTTTGAATGATAATGGATTTCATGCCTATAGTCTGAATCAGAGTTATTATGATTGGCAAAAGTATGATAATTTTTAATTTATATGTTATAAAGTAAGAAAAATATTTCATAAATATAGAAATTTTTTTAAATAAAAACTAAAATAAGAATATAAGCATAATTAATTTTTTTTAATATATAGGTATTAAAATTAAAATAAAATTGTAAACAGATAAAATAAATTTAACTTTAGAATTTATTTTTGAAATAATTTGGAGTATAAATTGAAATTTTTTATAGATAATTATTGAGAATTTTTTAAAGACATTCAGGCAGATAATAGTCAAATCAAACAAGTTTTATCAATAAATTTACAAATGAAAAACTAATATGAAAATGTTATATTACTCTTTAGGAAATTTATTAGATAGAAAAGAGGAAAGAAAGGAAAATGGGAAAGAAAATAAAAAATAGAAATAAAAGTAAAAAAATAATATTATCCATAGCATTTATGATTACATCAGCATTTTCATTTGCTGAAGGGGAGAATTATCATGACTATAAAGCTTTATTAATAGGAGATGTTAATGGAAATATTATAAAGGAAGATAACAGTTCAACAGTTCGGCCATTAGCGTCTGTTACAAAAATTATGACATCAATACTGACATTAGATAAAATTAAGCAAGGTTCAATTTCATATGAAGACAAGGTAACGGTTTCATCAAAAGCAGCTTCTGTTCCTTATGGAATAAAATTAATTGCTGGAAAGCAATATACAGTAAGGGATCTATTAAAGGCAACTATTATAAAATCATCAAACAATGCGGCTTATGCACTTGCTGAATATGTTGCAGGCGATGTGCCAAGTTTTGTAAACTTAATGAATCAGAAAGCAAGAAGTTATGGTCTGAATTCTCTTCGATATTGCTCTCCGCATGGATTACCGCCTAAGTATACAGGTTCTTGTATGGATCAGGGTAATGCTAAGGATTTGTATAAACTGGCTCAAATAACATTAAAGGATTATAGTGAATACTTAAATTTCTCAAAAAATAAAACAGACTATGTAGATAATGGAAATACAAAAGTAAGTTCTACAAATTCACTTTTAGGAAATGTTTTGGGAGTAGACGGAATAAAAACAGGCTATCATGAAGCGGCAGGTTCAAATATAGTTTTGACAGCAAACAGAGGTAATGATAGAATGATAGCAATTATTTTAGGTTCAGACAGGGCGAGAGACAGAAATGCAATAGGTGCAAAAGAAATAAATGATTATTATGCAAATGGCTATGCTAGAAAGACTCGTGGAAATAATAATTATGCAAGCAGTTATGCTAACACTGGTAATGCTGGAAAAGTTAATGAAAGTAATAAAGCCGAAAATAATAATGCTCCAAAAGGAAACAAGATAGAACAATTTTTTAATACAATTTTTGGAAAAAATAACAATAATAATTCAGCTAAAAAAATGAAAATTATAAGTAAAAATGATGTAGTAGCAGTAGCAACAATTGGAAATAATAAATATAATTTATACCCTACAAAAGATGTAGAAATAACTGCAACTCAAAGACCAAATCTAACTTACACAGTAAACTTGAATTCAGGAGTAACTAAAAATAGCAGGGGAAAAATTGTAGGAACATATAACGCAACTGATGGGACATTGACTTATAGTGGGGAACTAATTATGAAATAATGTAAAAAGAGCTGTTATTTTTTAACGGCTCAATTTTATTTTTTAAAATATAACAACAGGAAGGAAATAAAATGTCTATTGGAGTATTTGATTCGGGAATTGGGGGACTTACGGTATTAAAAGAGATTAGAAAAGTATTGCCAAATGAAAAAATATATTATCTCGGAGATACAGCAAGAGTTCCTTATGGAGAAAAGACAAAAGAACTGATTGTAAGGTACTCAAAAGAAATTGTTGAGTTTTTGCTGGAAAAAGAAGTAAGCGCTATTGTAGTGGCTTGCAATACAGCTACTGCACTTGCACTAAAGGAACTGAAAGAAACTTTTAAAATACCAATTATAGGGGTAATAGAGGCTGGAGCAAGAACAGCAATAAATACTACAAAAAGTAATAAAATTGGTGTAATTGGAACGAAAGCAACTATAAAATCGGGGAAATATGAAGAAGAAATAAAACTTTTTAATACAAAGGCAGAAGTATTTCAGAAGGCATGTCCGCTTTTTGTTCCAGCTGTAGAAGAAGGAATTTTAAGCGGTAAGCTTGTTAATCAGATAATAAAGACATATTTAGATGATTTTGAAGGGAAAGTTGATACATTAATACTAGGGTGTACTCATTATCCGCTTTTAAAAGAGGCAATTGGAAAAATTTATCCAGATATAAAAATAGTGGATCCGGCAAGGGAAACAGCGTTAGATTTGAAAAAAATTTTACAAAAAAATGAATTTTTAAAAAATGATGCTAAGAAAAATGAAGAAGTAAAATATTATGTAACAGATGGGCAAGAAAAATTTAAAGAAATTGGAATTATGTTTTTGGAAGAAAATATTTCAGAAGTTGAATTAGTAAAATTATAAATTACAAATTTAAAAAGAAAGGGTATAAATGTTTGAATATATTTTAGGAAAATTAGCAGTGAAGAAAGTTGATTATGTTGCTTTAGAGATAAATGGCTTGGCATATAAAATCCATATATCCCTAAAAACATTTGAAAAAATAGATAATATTGGAAGCAACGAAAAATTATACATTTATACAAATGTAAAAGAAGATGATATTTCTCTTTACGGATTTAAAACACAAAATGAAAGGGAACTTTTTAAAGCACTAATAAGTATAAGTGGTGTAGGACCAAAACTTGCAATTGCAATACTTTCTACTTTTAATATGAGAGAAATTATTGATATTGTTACAGAGAATGAATCAAAAATCTTTACAAGAGTTCCAGGACTGGGTATAAAAAAAGCTCAAAAGATAATACTGGATTTGAAAGATAAAGTGAAAAAACTGGATGTAGTAGAAGTGATTGAAGAAAATAGTAATATATTAAGTGGAAAACTGATAACTTCAGAAGTATCAGATTCTAGAGTTTTGTTAATGAAGGAAGATTTGAAATTGGCTTTAGAATCTTTGGGATATTTAAATACAGATGTTTCTAAATGGATAAAAGATAGTGAGTTAGTTCAAATAAAAGATATTAGTGAAGCTATAAAAATAGTTTTGCAGAAAATTCAAAATAAAAAATAAAAAAGATAAACTTTATTTTAAAATAAGAGTGGAATATTAGTTAATTACTTTTTACATATTTTCACTCTAATTTTTTTAGATTAACTATAATTACAAAAATGTACCTTTAAACATTGCAATTTTTATTGCTTTGTCTACAGGTACATATTTTTTTACATTTACATAATTTTAATTTGGATAAATTTTTATGAGTAATAATTTTATAAATTTAATTTTATTTGTTATCTTTTTTATTAATTCTTTTTTCTTGAGGATTTGTTGCTTGCTTTTTTGTTGGCTTTTTGTTTATCGATTTTCTTTTTGATTGAACAACAGTTGCTTTTGGCTTTGGTCTTTGTTCTTTAGGCGGAATGGCAAAAGACACAATTGATATTCCTGCTATTCCTATAATTGCAATCATTTTCTTAAAAGTATTTTTCATATTCATATTAATCATCTCCATTTCAATTTTTATTTTTATGCTCCTATCTTTTGAACAAATACATAATACCATTTAGTTTTGACAAAAATATGTAAATTTTATGTCTTTTTTGTGAAATTTAAAACTAAAAATATTAATTATAAATTAAAAAAATATTGACAAAAATATAATAATATAGTATCATTTAATTAAAATTAAAGAAAAATTAATAAAGAAGGAAGAGAAATGGATTATTACAAAATACTGGAAGTACCTGAGAATGCAGATATTTCTGAAATAAAAAAGAAATATAGAAAAATGGCAATGAAATATCATCCTGACAGAAATGCAGGAGATGAAAAAGCTGTAAAAAAATTTCGAGAAATAACAGAGGCTTATGAAGTTCTTTCAAATGATAAAAGACGGAAAGAGTATGATTACAAAAGAAAAAATGAGAGAAATCCTAAAAAAAATAAAAATAATAAGGAAAATTTTAAAAGTAAATCTTCTCAAAATAATTTTACTTTTGGAAAAGAATTTTTTAAGAGTGCAGCTGAAATGAAAGGAATGTTTGAAAACAGTTTTGGGCTAGATAAAATTGGGAAAAATAAAGCAAAAGCTGAGAAGGAAAGTGTGAAAAGCAGATTTGAGAGTTTTTTTGATATGAAAGAAAAAAAATAAGAAGGGGAAATTAGAAATGTTGTGGGGAATCAGAAGAAGTTTTACAAATTGGGGAAATATTTTTAGGCGTCCATTTGGGCGTGGGAGCATTTACAGGCTGGAAAGGCTTAGAAGTGTGGTACGGCTTGGAAAAAATAGAGAAAATGGAAAAATTAATGATGAAAGAAATAAAATTAGCGTGGATAAGGGAATTAAAAAATATGAAAAACGGAAATTGAATGCAAAAAATCAAAAAAGTTACAAATTTTTAAATATAAAAAATATTTTGATAATGACAGTTTTAATATTTACATTCATTTTTGTACATCTTTCAGGATATTCTACAAAAAGTCTTTATTTTTCGATTTTTATTTATATTGGAGTTACACTTTACCTGCTTATTGTGGAAAGATTTTTTGAAAAGGTGGAAGTTGAGGAGGAAATCAAAAATATAAAGTATGAGAGGGAAAGGGAGCATAATGTATTTTTAGAAAGAGTGAAGGAAATTGAGGATTTGGAGAAAAATCAGATTGAGCATATATTTTTGAAGGATTCGGAAGATTATGATATGAAAATCTGGAAAATTGGGAGGGCAACATCGCTTCTCATTGGGAAGCAATCGCCAAGAAACAGAGTGGATATAGATGTAAGTGAAGGGATTTACTCAAATTTAGTCAGCAGGGCTCATGGAATCTTAAATCGTGTCAATGGAATCTGGTATTATGAGGATTTAGGCTCACAAAATGGAAGTGGAATAGAAAGAAGTTTAGATAAAAGGAAAATAAAACTGAAAAAAAATGTACCAGTAAAAGTAGAATCAGGAGACATAATTTATTTAGCGACTACAAAAATATTATTAAAATAAACCTATAAATTTATAAAATGAAAAAAGAAAGGAAAATTTTAAAATGAAATTGGATAGATGTAAAAATGGGCATATATATGATGTTTCAAGATACAGCTTATGTCCTTACTGCAAATCAGAAGGGCTGGAAACGGAAAATATGGATGACAAAATTAATCTAGTTGAAGAAATGAAGGATGAAGACAGAACAACAGCCTACTGGTCTAAAGACAGCACTGTAGATCCAGTCGTGGGCTGGCTTACATGCATTGAGGGGCATGATAAGGGAAAAGACTACAGAATTGTGAGCGAACGGAACTTTGTTGGGCGTGGAGAAAATATGGATATACAAATTTTAGGAGATACTATGATTTCCAGAAAAAACCATTGCTCAATAAGCTATAATCCCAAACAGCGAAAATTTATGCTAACTCCTGGAGATTCTAATGGATTAATTTATCTAAATGGAGAAGCAGTTTACAACACAGTAGAATTACGGGCATATTCAGTAGTGGAAATGGGGGAAAGTAAGTTTGTATTTGTGAATTTGTGCGGAGATTATTTTGACTGGGAAAAGGAAAAGTCGAGAGAAGAAAGTATAAAAAGGAAATATGAAAATTTAAATGATGAAAAAATTGTAAAAAATACAAATTTTCAGGATAAAAATAATGATTTAGAAGTAAAAATCGAAGAGTACGAACAGATTTAATAAATTTATACTAAACCCAATATTTTCAAATGATTTAAGATATAATTTTTATTTTTTAAATAGGATTGAGTATAAATTAATCCGTCGGAGCATTTTTATGTGCTGGCAAAACTGTCTGAGCATAGCGAGTTTTTTGTCAGTGCAGAAAAATATCGTAGACTAGCCATAGGTGGTAGGATTTGCGGCGATGAGCAATCCTACGAAAATAGAAGAAAAAATATAATATAATATAAAATAGGAAAAACTGTTATTAAACAAAATAATCTAATACTAAATCTTATTAGAAAATAGAATACAATTCAAAATTTATTAGATATTAACCTTTTTAATGGGGAATAGTATAAAAATATATTTTATAAAGTTGAATTAATAAAAAATAGAGGGAGAAATTGAGAAATGAGGAAAGATGAGGCAAAATTTATTACGGAATTTTTGAGTGAGGCTGGGACGAAGGCTGAAAATAACGATTATTTTGGGTATGTTTTGCTGGATAATTATGCGATTTGGGCTGTGGCGGACGGATTTGACGAGGAAGAAGGGGCAAAAGTTGCAGCAAGAATTGCTGTGAAATCTGCGATTGAATATTTTATGCTGCGTCCACGATTTAACTATGATGTAATAAAAGAAATGATGGATTATGCCAATCTGAAAGTTAAGGAAAAACAGGAAGAAACTCAGAAATATTCTCTTATGCACACTTCCCTTTTAATCGTAATAAGCAATTATAATTCAATTTTATATGGAAATATCGGAAATACAAGGTTTTATCATATTAGAGGCGGATATATCATTTCTCAAAGCAGAGATGACACGATAGCACAGCTTTTGGTGGACGAAGAGGCATTGAATATATCGGATATGAGATTTCACAGACAAAGAAATGATTTGCTGCAGGCAATTGGGGATTTTGGGAAAATTAAGCCAAATATTATAAAAAAACCTGTAGAACTTATGGAAAAGGATGTTTTTTGCTTGACGACTGTAGGATTTTGGGAAAATATTGATGAACATGATATGGAAAATGATTTATCCAGATTTGAGGATAAGAAGCAATGGTTAAATTCATTGGAAAAACGGATACTTGCTTCGCTTAGGGATAATATCGAAAATTATACGATTGCACAGGTAGAAGTGAGTGCTGTAGCAACTCCAGAGCCGATGGAAAAGGACAAAAGGAAACTTATTAAAAAAATGATGCTTGTAATACTAATTATTGTTGTAATTATTTTGTTTGTTATAATTTGGAATGTAAAAAGGCGAAACGGTATTCTGCAGGCGGCAACGCAGTATGAAAAATTGGCGGATGAGGAGATTTTAAAGAAAAATTTTAATAATTCAATTGATAATTTGAAGCTTGAAATTGGAGAATACGAAAAATTAAAGCCAAAAAGCAAGGGTATAATAGGATTTCTTACGAATGCTGAGAAAAAGAGAGCTGATGCAAGTAAGAAAATTGATGAGATAAATAAGAAAATTGGAGAAACTGAGAAGATTAAAAAGGCATTTTCGGATATTAATGAGGGAAATGAGATGTTTAACAGCGGAAATTATGACGAGGCAAACGTAAAATATCAGCAGGCTAAATACAATCTGAATGATAACAGTTATAAACGTGACGAGCTGAACACGGAAGAGATTTTAACTACATTGGATTCACGGATAAATTCAACTGTGAAATTAAAGGAAGCTAAGGCTTTGGAAACGGCTGGAGATACGGCAGTTAATGAAGGAAGCTACAATTTGGCAAAAGTTAGCTATAAAAATGCGGCTGATATGTATTTGGCAAATGGAAGGGCAGATTATGTTTCGCAAGTTGAGAAAAAACTGGAGGAAATAACGGATAAGGAAAAAACAGCATATAATGGGGCAATGCTTGCTGAAAATAAAGGGGATTCGTTGGCACAAAGCAATATTAATTCTTCAAAAGAGGCGTATTATCAGGCACGACAGATGTACCAGACACTTGGAGATACTGTGAAAGTGGGAGAAATTGACAATAAGATACAGGAACTCAATTCCCAGCAAAATGCTGATTTACAGACTGCCAATAATCTCGTTCAGGAAGGGCTTTCGCAAATAACTGCCAATAATCCAGCACAAGCAATAAATATTCTAACGCAGGCTAAAAATATTTATCAGAAGATGAAAGATACGAATAATGCAAATGCTGTGAGTAAATACATAAGCCAGGCACAGGAATTTATTAAATTTGAGAGCCAGAATGCTGAAAAGTTGAAAACACAGGAAATGGAATATTCAGAAAGGTTAAGGCAGCAGGAAATCCAGATGGAGCAGCAACTGCAAATAAAAGAAGCTGAAATCAAGGCACAGCAGGAAGAAATGGAGCGGGAGCGACAAAAACGTGAAGAAATAACAAGAAAAATGGAAAATGTGTCAAATCTGGAAACGCAGGCTGATCAGCTGGCTATAAACGAAAGATTTGAAGAAAGTATTTCAAAATATGAAGAAGTAAAGAAACTTCTTGAAGAAGTGAATGCAGATGGGAACTTTGGAAATCAGATGTCGAAAATTGAGAATTTGAATAAAAAAATTGAAAAAAGTGAGGGATATTTGCTAAAGAAAAAAGCAGAAGAGGATTTTAAGAATAAAAAATGGAAGGAAGCTGTGGAAAAATTTACGCAGGCAAAGGAAAAGTTGGAAAAAAGCAGTACCAAACAAAATGAAATAGCTGAAATTGAGAAAAAGCTAAAAAAGGCTGAGAAAAAGGCAAATAAAAAATGGTGGCAGTTTTGGAAGATTTTTTAAAAGAAAGGAGGGAAAATGATAAAAAATATAAAATTAAATACTTTCTTTTTTAAGGAATATACACAAATTGTTGAAAAAAACACTTATTCGGCATATATTCCAAATGGAAGTAAGGGAATATGGTGTATTGCTGACCTTGATGAAAAGACAAATAAAAAAATGCAGAAAAAGTCAGAAATATTTCAAAAAATTGAAAATAAGAAAGTTGATAAAATAAATTTAGCAAAAATTGGAGTTTATAAAATTATTGAAAAATATTTGGAAAATAATGAATTTTCTCTAGAAAATATAGAACAGATAATACAATCTTCCATTGATAAAGTGATTTTTGAGAAAACAAAATTATATAAATTTCATAAAGCTGAAAAAGATTTTGATTTAAAAAATTTTTATTCACAAATTGTTATTATTATTGAAAAAAATAATATGATTATTGGAAATATGGGCAAAACTGAACTTGTTTTGTATAGGGAAAATAGAATTGTGGAAAAGATAAGTGGTAAGCAATTCAAAAAAATAAGACTGAAAAAATATGATTATTTGCTGGCTGGGAGTCCTGAATTTTGGAAAGTTGTTAATGAGAGCGAAATTGAGGAGATTTATATTGATAGGAAAAGTAAATCAAATGTCGAGCAGAATTTAAGTGAACAGATAAAGGCTAGTGAGAAAAAATTGGGAAAAGTGATACCATTTTTGTCGATTTTTGTTGAAGATATTGAAATGGAAAAAAATTATGAATTGTTAGAAAAAGAAATTAATGAGAAAAATCAAAAACAGGAAAAAGTTGTAAAATATATATTTTTGGCTGTAATATTTGTGTTTATGTTTGTTTCTGTGGGGAAAAATATTCAAAAGGGTAACTTGAAAGGTGAAAGAAAAGAAAAAGTAAAAAATATAATGGCTGAGAAAATTATAGAGAAAGCGAATTTGATGAAAAATAATTTAAACAAACAATCAGAGATAGAAAGAAATAAAGTTAGACGGAAAAATATTGAAGGTGAAGTTGAAAAACCTTTGGAGAAAGCGAATCTAGTTGAAAATGAGGAGGTAAAAAATAAAAAGATAGAAAATGAAGAAATAGAAAAGAACCATGTAAAAAATTTGGAAATTACTCAAAATATTATAGAAAGCAAGGAGAAAAGTACTAAAAAGTTAAATAATTCAAGAATAAAAAAGAGAGTTTCTAAAAATAAAAAATATAATAGAAAAAATTTGAATGCATATAATAGAAATTTTAAGAAAAATTATAAGGTAAAAAGTAATGGAATTTCAGAACTTGAAAAGGAAATTGAGAAAAACTGGGAAGTTCTTGGGCGTGATAGAAATGGGAATAATTTTGTGAAAAATAGAGAATTTAAAAGGGAAAAGAAGAATGGATTTTTTATCAAAGGGAACAATATTGAATGGGAAGTATAAAATTTTAAATTATGTAGCTAAAAGTGATTTTTCCAATATTTATATGTGTGAAGATAGACAAGGGGAAAAAGTAATTATTAAGGAATGTTATCCTTCAGAAATTGTTATGAGAAATGGCAAAGAGGTTTTTGCTGAAAAGTACAAGAAGGATTTTGAAAATTTGAAAGGATGTTTTTGGAAAGAAAAATGTATTTTGGAGAAATTTTTGAAAAAATCTAAAAGGAGGAAACAGAGATTTGTGGATGATGTTGTTAAACTTGTGGATTTTTTTAGTGAAAATGGGACAAATTATATTGTTACTGAATATTTTCGTGGAGTTACCTTGAAAAAATATATTTTAGAAAATCGGATAAAAAATGGAAAAATGAGGATAAATCATATTTTGGAAATATTTTTTAAAATTGCAGAAGTAGTTTGTAAAATTCATAAAAAGGGAATTATTCATTGTGATTTGAAGCCTTCAAATATTTTGATTGATATTAGGGGAAATATCAGGATTATTGATTTTGGAGCGAGCTTGAAAAAGAAGGAAAAGATTGAGTTTGTTAAGGTTTCAGATGGGTATTCGCCAATTGAGATTTATTCAGAAAAAGTAGAGATTGATGAAAGGGCGGATGTTTATTCACTTGCGGCACTTTTATATTTTATGCTTTGTGGCGTGAAAGTGGATGGGGCAATTAAGAGATTTTATAAGGCGGAACTCGAGTTTGATAGAGAAGTTATTTTGGGATTTGAGAAGATTGAGAAATTTAAGGAAGTGGAAGAAGTTATAAAAAAGGGGCTGGAGTTTGACAGGCAGAAAAGGTTTGGAAGTGTTAGGGAAATGATTGAAAAATTGAGAAAAATTTTTGCTTAAAATAAAAATTTTTTAATAGATTTGATTTTATAACAAGCTAGAGAAATTTCAATAAAATCTATGTTTATAGCTTTTTATTTGGATTTTAAATTAATAAATCAAAACCAAAACTTGAATTTAAAGAAAGTATTCATTATTAATGACTAAAGGGGAAAAGGTAAAAATGAGATTATTTTATGAAGAGGAATTGCGAAGAAAATCTTATTATGAGATGTATCAGATTGCAATTGAGGAACATTTGGTAAATGTACATGTGGAAACGCCCACGAGAGAGGAGCTTATCTCACTTTTGATGAAATATAGGGGAGTCAAGGAAAATTACTGTATAGACAAGTATAATAAAAACGGGCTTGTGAATGTTCAGGAACTTCTTGATAATAAACTTGGCGAGAGAATTCATCATGAGAATAAGATACGGGTGCCACACAAGATTATTTTATACAAGGAGCTTGATTTGATGAGGGAAGACAATTATAAAATTGAGATTCCTGAAAATGTGAGCAGTGCAAATGTTTTTCTTATAAATGCAAATAATTATTTGTGTGGAATTTTCCAGCTGGAAAAGGATTTGAATAGCAGAAATAAGTATTTTCTGATTAGTAAAAAGGAATTTTTTAGAGTTGAAACGCTGAGAAATAATAAATTTTCATTTTTGTTCTTTAAAGAAAATGACTTAAAATTTATTCATAAGTTTTATAATTTGAAGGAAGATGAAATGATGCCACTTTATCCGTACCAGATGGATTATTATAAAGTTGAAATTGAAAATTTTGTTGTGAAAAATCTGGAAACTACGAATACACCGCTTTGTATTGATTTTGGGACAGTAAATACGGCTGTGGGGGCATATCTGGATAAAAATTATGTGAAGGACTTGCCTACTAATGATATTTTGAATGGAAATGTCGTGATAGATGCGATAAATTATGTGAAGTTTGATGACGGAGAGAGACGTTACCGTGAGATTTTTCCAACATTAGTTTATGTTGATGATTGCAGTGATGCTAATAATATTAAGTATTCATTTGGATATGATGTGGTAAGAAAGTTGGAGAGAAATGACTATATTGTCAATGGCTCGATTTTTTACAGCTTGAAAAGATGGGTTCATGAGCATAATAAACTTGAGAAAATTAATGATGAGTTTGGAAATATTCTGTATGTAAAAAGAAAGGATATAATAAAAGCGTATTTGAAATATGTCGTGAATCGTGCTGAATACATGTTTAAATGCAAATTTAAAAAAATTCATGCTTCAAGCCCTGTAAAATTAAAGGAGCAGTTTTTGACAATGTTTCAAGAAATTTTTATGGTGGAAAATAAATTTAATAAAAATCAGAATTCTGAAATTTCTGAAAAAAATATAATTTCAAGTGAGAAAAATTATGAATATGAGATTATTTGTGAAAATGCGATGGATGAAGCAATTGCAGTGTTGTATAATACAATTGAGATACAGATAAGGAAGGGGAAATATAAGGAGAACGAAGAATATAGTGCATTAATTATTGATTGTGGTGGCGGGACGACGGATTTGGCGGCTTGTAAGTATGTGATTAGCAAGGACAAAATTTCATATTATCTAGATATAAGGACAAGCTTTGAAAATGGGGACGAGAATTTTGGTGGAAATGACTTGACTTACAGGATTATGCAGTTTTTGAAAATTGTACTTGGGGCAAAGTATTCTGAAGATAGGGTTGTTTCTATTAATGATTTGATAAAATATGACAATGATATGATTTACAAGGTAATTGATGACAGCGGTGTTGAGAAGATTTTTGAAAATATGAATTTGGAATATGAAAAGTATGAAAATGTAATCCCTACAAAATATTCACAGTTTGAGAATAAAATGAGTGAGGAATATCAGAAAATACGGAATAACTTTTATATGTTATGGGAAGCCGCTGAAAATCTTAAAAAAGAATTTTTTACATCCGATGGAAGACTGCGGACACGTTTTGATGTGCCTAGAAATTATGAAAAACGGAATGATATTCATATAACGCAGTTGAAAAGCTGGAAAATTCATACTTATGAAAATGGAATATTTACCACAATAACAGATTATCCAAGACATATTTTTACCATAAAAGAAATTGAAAAAATCGTAAAAGCTGATATTTACGGAATGCTCAGAAAATTTTTGAATACATATTACAAGGAAGGTCTGCTTTTTGAATATTCATTAATAAAATTAAGTGGGCAGTCAACAAAAATTAGTACATTTCAGGAAGTTCTAAAGGAATTTGTGCCAGGAAAGATGATTGAATACAAGGAACTGAGCCATCGTGATGATTACGAGCTAAAACTGAACTGTCTGGATGGAGCTATAAAATATCTGGATTATAAGCGTTTTGGGCATATAGATGTGGAAATTGTGAATGAAGTTCCGCTTGTGCCGTATTCTGTGTGGGTGGAAAAATACGATGGGGAAAAAGTGGAAATGATACAAACTTCACGAAAGGCTGATATTCTGATTGGACAAATTGACAAAAAGATTTCTGCTGAAGAACTAAAAATTTATGTTTATACTGCAGAAGGCGAATTGAAGAAAGAAATGATTTATAAAAATGAGGATAACTACGAAGAAATGGACGCACAGGAAATTTTGCCTGAATTTACAAATATAATTTCTCAAAATGATACCGATACAATTCAAAATAACACAGTAAGATTTTTTGTTTATACTGATTTGAACAACTGGGGATTTTTTGTCGTTCCAATCCAAAGGAAATCAGATCAGCTTTATCTTGGACGAAAGAAATATTTTCCTTATGAAGATAATTTGAGTGAAAATTCCTATTTTGATGGAAATCACTAAAAAAGGAAGAGAATATTGAGAAAAAAAGATGAGATAATTTGGATAATGCCCGCAATTTTTATTTTTATCATTCTTTTTATGATAAAATTCTGTACTCCCAAAATTAATCAGAAATATGTTATTGAAAAAATAACACGTGAAAATCTTGAACTTTTTGTGGATATGAAAGGAACTGTTGTTGCAAATAATATTACTAAAATTGGACTGGATGTGAATTTATCAGTTGATGATGTTTACTACAAGGCTGGGGATTTTGTAAAAAAGGGCGATGTAATAGTGAAGTTTAGTGATTATCAGAAAAATGGATTGAATGAAAAACGTATGTTATTAGTGATTAAAAATCGGGAATTACGAAATTTGGAAAAACAAAAGGAATTGGGAGCTGATGTTAGTCAGAAAATTCAGGAATTACGTGGAGAAATATCAGGATTGGAAATTGAAATTAAAGATGAAATGAGAAATACAAGATTGGTTCAGAGAAGTGTAAAAAGTCCATTTGATGCTTACATTGTGAAAATTAATGCAGTGAAAGGTGGAATTACAAATAAAAATGAACCTATTTTGATTCTTGCCAAAAGAGAAGATTTAAAAATAGTTAGTGAAAGTTTGAAAAGTGAGAAAGTTAAAAATCTGAATATTGGAAATATTGCTGACATTACTATTTTCAGGAGAGAAAATAAAAAGATTGGGGAAGAAAAAACACTTGAAGAATTAATTGAAATGAAAAATGATAAAAATAAGGAAATTTTGCAAGATAAGAATAAGACAAAAGAGAATTCAGATTTATTTTCTGAAAAAAAAGTTATTGAAGCAGAATTATTTAAGATTAATAAAATTGGGGATATGAATGTGTTTGAATTTTTGCCAACATTATTTAAGGATTTGTTTTTAAATGAGCAAGTAGATATTCGTGTAATTTATAGGAAAAAAGAAAATGTTCTGGCTGTTCCAAAAAAGGCTGTTATTTTTAAAAATCAAAAAAGTTATATTTATTTGATTGATAAGAATAATTTGGTTAAAGAAAAGGAAGTGTTTATTGGGATGGATAACGGAGAGAAGATTGAAATTTTTGGAATGGATATTGGAGAGAGAATCGAAATTATTGGGAATCCTGATGATAAAATTGGGAATAATGTGATTGTGGAACGAAGGAATATTAAGGATGAGGAAATTGAAAAGAGGAAAAAATTGGAAAGTTTAGAGCGGGAAAATGAAAAGCTGGGGAACAGAATGGATGAAAATGAGAGGGAAATTATTAGACTAAAAAGAAAATAAATCAGGATGTTATTATCCTGATTTCTAGCGATACTTTTTAAATTTATATTAAATAAAAGAAGAACTTTTAATTTTAATTGCTGATTTTATTAATTTTTCCTTCTTCACTGATAGAAAGCCCATTTCCTTTTGGAAAATCAGATTTATTCAAGGAAATTATCTTTTTTATTGCTAATTTTTCTGAATCTATAAAAGGACCGAAACTTTTGTAAGTTTGTCTTACCGGAATAATTTCTCCAGAAATAAAGTCTCCTTTGTTATTTATTTTGATTTTAAAAATAGGTGCAACTCCCATTGAACCAGAAACATTAATTTTTCCAAAAGTTGCAAAATTTCCTCCACTATACGAAATAAATTTATTTTTGTACAGCTCGATAGCTCTTGTAACATGAGGGCCTTGCCCAAAGATTATGTCAGCTCCATTGTCTATCGCAAAATGGGCAAACTCATAAACATTTCCTCTATCTTCGCCATGAAAAATTTCATGCCTTTTAGTAATGTGTTCAGCATTAGCACCTTCGGCTCCACCGTGAAACATAACAATTACAATATCAACTTTTGATTTTAATTCAGAAATAAGTTTTTGTGCATAATTATAGTCATTTAGTTTTACAGTAGCTGAATTTGGAGAAAATGAAATAAATCCAAATTTTTTTCCATTTTTTTCTAAAATCGTACTTTCAACAATATCTTTAATTCCAGAGTATTTTATTTCTAAATTATCAAGATTTTTTATAGTTTCCTTAATTCCGATTTCTCCAAAATCATTGCTATGGTTGTTGGCGATGCTCAAATAGTCGAATCCAGCCTGTTTTAAATATGTTCCATGTCTTGAAGGCATACGAAAGACATAACAAATATCTGGATTATTACAGCTTTTGGGAGTTCCGCCTGTATCAAATAGTGTTCCTTCCAGATTCCCTACAGTTATGTCAGCATTTTTCAATATATTTTGCGTATTTTCAAGAATATTGGCATCATTTTCAGGAAGCAGATATTCAAAAGGGTAATTTGAGCCAAGCATTATATCTCCAACGCCAATTATTGCAAATTCTGTCTTTTCATCAGATTTATCATTTTTTTGAGTATTTGATTTTTTTATGTCGGTTGTTTTTTCAAAATTAATAAATTTATTCCTAAAATTTTTAAAATTGGGATTTATTATGATTATAGCAAGCATAGAAACTAAAATAATAAATAAAATTAATAATATATATTTTTTCATAAAATCCTTTCATAAATATTTTTTATAATTCAACTATATTTTACATATGTTTATTATAAAAAGCAATAGACACTAAACTTTAAAATAAAAAAATTTGACAATAAATAATAATTTTGGTACCATTTAAAAGTAGAATAAAAAAACTGAGAAAGAAGGAGAGTATATGTCAAGTATTATAATTCCAAAAAACTATGATTCCAAATACGGAATTATGGAAACAGAAATTGCCATAAAAGTGGCGAAAGACTGCTTTGAGAGAGAACTTGCAAAAGCATTGGATTTAACAAGAATTTCAGCACCTATGTTTGTCAGAAAGTCTGCTGGGATTAATGATAATCTAAATGGGGTTGAACGTCCTGTAGCTTTTGAAATGAAAGAAATGCCAGATACTACATTGGAAATTGTGCATTCACTTGCAAAATGGAAAAGAATTGCATTAAAGCAATATGGTGTAGAGGCTGGAAAGGGTATTTATACAGATATGAATGCCATTAGAAGAGATGAAGATTTAGATAACACTCATTCAATTTACGTGGATCAATGGGACTGGGAAAAAGTTATCTCAAAAGAGGATAGAAATTTAGATTTTTTAAAAGAAACAGTAAAAAAAATCTATCAAGTCTTTTTAAATACAGAAAAAGAATTGACAGATAAATTTAGTAAATTTGAAAAATTTTTACCTAAGGAAGTAACTTTTATAACTTCACAAGAATTAGAAAATTTATATCCTGAATTGACTCCAAATGAAAGAGAAGAAAGATTTGCAAAAGAAAATGGTGCAGTATTTATTATGCAAATTGGAAAAATGTTAAATTCTGGACAAAGACATGATGGGCGTGCTCCAGATTACGATGATTGGGAACTAAATGGAGATTTGATTATGTGGAATCCAGTTCTCGATAGTTCATTAGAATTATCGTCAATGGGAATCCGTGTAGATAAAGAAGCACTAGAACGTCAATTGAAGGAATTGAACTTAGAAGAACGAAAAAATCTTGATTTTCATAAAATGCTTTTAAATGATGAATTACCGTTAACAATCGGTGGAGGAATCGGACAGTCGAGAATTTGTATGTTCTTGTTACAAAAAGCACATATTGGAGAAGTTCAGGCTTCTGTTTGGACTCCTGAAATCGTAAAAAAATGTAAAGAAAATGGAATTAATCTTTTATGGTATTAAGATAAAAATTTAAATAAAAAAGAAAAAAGTGAATTACTAATTAATCTTAGTTTTTCACTTTTTATATTATTTTTATTTTTTATAAATTTATGATAAATCAAGTCTAATACAATTATAATAGGATTTTTTCAAATAAATTTATTTATTGTAAGTCATGTTTAAACAATGTTAAAAAATATAAATAAAAAGTTGCTTTATATTTAACAGTCTACACCTTGTAACTAAAGTAATCCCGCAACCCAACCTCGATATTACTAATTAACATATGGTAGTAACATTTACAATGATTCGTATTGATGTAACAATACTGGGATTAATCGTAATTATTGTAACTTCCCCGCATTACGTCATTTTGTAGGATATTTTTTTCCTAATATCCAGAGGCTTATGTTCACCTTAATAATATCTACGCCCAAAATTTATTATGAATTTTCTAATTAAAGAATATAAACTTAATATTTTTAAATAGAATTTAGTTTAAGTTATATTTTTCTATTCTTCAATCAAATCAATAGTCCAGTTTGCCTGCTGTAATTTTGTATCAGTTTCACGAATTTCCTTAGATAATTTATCTAGTTGCTTTTGCTGTGCTGGAACATTAACCGTACTAAAAACCTTTATTTCTGTTGAGGAATAAAGATCTATCTTTTGGCTTGCAATTTCTATAAATTCACGCAGAATCCCTGCTTTTTGTGAAAGAGTGTCTTTTTTTGCAATTAGTTCAACTAATGAAATCCCCTCAATTTTTGAAAGAGTATTTGTTTTGTTTATTTTTATTATTAAATCATTTAGCTGGGAAATCAAGTCATCTAACTCAGTTAATAAAAATTCGGGATTTTCAGTAGGTTCTTCATTTTCTTGAACTTTAGCATTATTATTAAGTCTTGTTTTTAACTGTGAAATTCTTTTTTGAATATCGGCACGTAAAATAAGAGCTTCAGCAATTTTCATTTAAATTATCCTCCGATTTTTAATTTTTTAGTACTTTAAAGTATAATGTAAAATTTATAAAATGTAAAGGATATTTTTGTATAATAGAAAAGATTAAAGTTGATAAAAGAAATAAGTACTTAAAAGATATTTTTTTAACTTGTAAATATCTATTGTAATGATTACAAAATTATGATAAAATTAACTGGAAAATTTTGAAAAACAAAATATTGATTGTTAAAAATTTATAAAGATATAAAAATATATTTAATGGAGGGAATTATGGAACTATCAAAAGGTAAATTGCTGAATATTTACGAACGAATGCTTAGCATTAGAAATTTTGATTTAAAAGTAAATCAGCTTGTGAAAAGAGGAATGGTGCCTGGAATGACACATTTGTCAGTAGGAGAAGAAGCGGCGAATGTTGGTGCTATTGCGGCATTGAATGCTGATGATCTTATTACATCTAATCACAGAGGACATGGACAGGTTATCGCTAAAGGGATTGACTTGAATGGAATGATGGCTGAAATTATGGGAAAAGCTACTGGAACTTGTAAAGGTAAAGGTGGTTCGATGCACATTGCCGATTTAGAAAGTGGAAACCTGGGAGCAAACGGAATTGTTGGTGGTGGACACGGAATGGCAGTTGGTGCAGCTTATACTCAGAAAGTAAAAAATACTGGAAAAATAGTAGTTTGTTTTTTCGGAGATGGAGCTACAAATGAAGGAAGCTTTCACGAAGCAATGAACTTGGCGTCAGTATGGAATGTACCTGTGATTTTTTATGCAATTAATAATGGATATGGAATAAGTACTTCAATTAATAGTGTTGCAAAAGTGGAGCATCTTTATCAAAGGGCTGCAGCTTATGGAATGCCAGGATATTTTATTGAAGATGGGAATGATGTTCTTTCAGTTTATGAAACTTTTGAAAAGGCTATAAAGGATGTGAGAGAAGGAAAAGGACCTGTATTTATTGAAAGCGTAACTTACAGATGGTTCGGACACTCAAGTTCTGATCCTGGAAAATACAGAACAAAAGAAGAAGTTGACGAATGGAAGTTAAAAGATCCTAACTTAAAATTCAGAAATTACTTACTTGAAAATAATATTGCAACAGAGGAAGAATTAGTAGAACTTGAAGAAAAATCAAAAAAACAGATTGAAGATGCAGTAGAATTTGCAAAAAATAGTCCAGAACCTACGTTGGAATCTGCATTTGAAGATATATTTGCGAATTAGAAAAGGAGATAGAAAATGGAAACAAAGTTGATGTCTGTAAAAGAGGCAATTATTACAGCAATGTCGGAAGAGATGAGAAGAGATGAAAATGTATTTTTAATGGGAGAAGATGTAGGAATTTTTGGAGGGGATTTTGGAACATCAGTTGGAATGCTGGATGAATTTGGGCCAGAAAGAATAAAAGATACTCCAATTTCAGAATCAGCAATTTCTGGAGCTGCAGTTGGTGCTGCAATGACAGGGCTTCGTCCTATAGTTGATGTAACATTTATGGATTTTATCGTTTATATGATGGACAACATTGTAAATCAGGCGGCAAAAACTAGATATATGTTTGGTGGAAAAGGACAAGTGCCAGTAACATTCAGATGTGCGGCAGGTTCTGGAGTGGGTTCGGCAGCACAGCATTCACAGTCGCTTGAGTCTTGGTTTACTCATATTCCAGGAGTAAAAGTTGTTGCGCCAGGAACACCTGCGGATGTAAAAGGGCTTTTAAAATCAGCAATTCGTGATAATAACCCAGTAATTTTCCTTGAATATAAAGCACAATACAATATGAAAGGTGAAGTTCCTACAGATCCTGAATTTACTATTCCTTTAGGAAAGGGTGAAATTAAAAAAGAAGGAAAAGATATTACAATTGTAACTTATGGAAGAATGCTGGAAAGAGTAATGAAGGCAGCAGAAATTGTAGAAGGTGAAGGAATTAGCGTAGAAGTTGTAGATCCAAGAACATTAGTTCCATTAGATAAGGAAATTATATTAAATTCTGTGAAAAAGACAGGAAGAGTAATTTTAGTAAATGATGCTCACAAAACAAGTGGATTTATTGGAGAGATTTCTGCAATTATTTCAGAAAGTGACACATTTGACTATTTGGATCATCCAATAGTAAGATTAGCAGGGGAAGATGTACCAATACCTTATAACCACACTCTTGAAACAGCGATGGTTCCAAGTGTGGAAAAAATTGTAGAAGCAATTAGAAAAGTAAAAAATAAACAATAAAAAATATATAGGAAGAAATAAAACAGAAAGGAAGAAGCTATGGAAAATAATGAGTTAAGAGCCACTCCTGCAGCACGTAAATTAGCACAGCAGATGGGACTTGATCTTTTTCTTGTGAAAGGCAGTGGAGCAAACGGACGTGTTCATAAGGAAGATGTAGAAACATTTAAATTTGAAAATCATATTAGAATATCGCCACTTGCAAGAAAGATTGCGTTGGATCATAACATTGAGCTGGAAAGTGTTGTTGGGACAGGATACAATGGAAAAATAATGCGAGATGATATTTTGAAATTGATTGCTAAGCCACAGGAAACAGAAGACTTGGCAAGACACGAAAAAGCTGTTGTTGCGGAAGAAAAAGCAGTTGCACAGCAGGATATAGAAATTGTGCCAATGTCAGCAATGAGAAAAGTTATTTCAAAACGTATGACAGAAAGTTATCTAACAGCACCTACATTTGCACTTAATTACGAAATTGACATGACGGAAGCCATTGCACTAAGAAAGAAAATACTTGATACAATTTTGGAAAGTACAGGAAAGAAAATTACAATAACAGATATTATTTCATTTGCAGTTATAAAAACTTTGTTAAAGCACAAGTTTGTAAATTCAAGTTTGTCAGAAGATGGGACACAGATTATTCTGCATAATTATGTAAACTTGGCGATTGCAGTAGGATTTGACGGTGGACTTCTTGTGCCAGTTGTAAAAGGTGCAGATAAAATGACACTTAGTGAATTAGTTGTTGAATCTAAGAAGATAGTGAAAAAAGCATTGGATATGAAGTTAACACCTGATGAGCAAAGTGGAAGCACATTTACAATAAGTAATCTTGGAATGTTTGGGGTGCAAAGCTTTAACCCAATAATAAATCAGCCAAATTCAGCAATCTTGGGAGTTTCTTCTACAGTTGAAAAGCCTGTTGTTGTAAATGGTGAAATTACAGTTCGTCCAATGATGACTTTGACACTTACAATTGATCACAGAGTGGTAGATGGACTTGCTGGGGCTAAATTTATGCAGGATTTGAAAAACGCTTTGGAAAATCCAATTTCTTTGTTAATTTAAAATTAGATAGAAAATATGAAATGTAAAATTATTTGAGTATAAAGGAGTGAATTTTATGGCTACAGAGATAATTATGCCTAAAGCTGGAATAGATATGACGGAAGGGCAGATTATAAAATGGAATAAAAAAGAAGGGGAAAAGGTAGAAGAAGGGGAAATTTTACTTGAAATAATGACAGATAAGACAAGTATGGAACTGGAAGCTGAAGCATCAGGATATTTGATAAAAATAGTAAAAGGAGATGGAGAAACTGTACCTGTTACAGAAATTATCGGATATATTGGTGCAGAAGGAGAAGCAGCTCCAGAAGCAGGTTCAGCAAATACAGCAAGTGCAGCTCCAGCACAAGCTTCACAGCCAAAATTAGAAAATGTGGCTCAACCTGCACCTAAAAAAGAAAAGGCAGAAGATGAATTTGATGTCGTTGTAATTGGTGGAGGGCCTGCTGGATACGTAGCGGCAATTCGTGCAGCTCAGCTTGGTGCAAAAGTGGCAGTTGTAGAAAAAAATGAATTTGGAGGAACTTGTCTGAACAGAGGATGTATTCCTACAAAAACATTCCTTAAAAATGCTGAAATTCTCGAAGGTATTGAAATGGCAAGTAAAAGAGGAATTATTTTGGAAAGTGAAAAATACACAATTGACATGCCAAAAGTTGTGCAGTTGAAAAATGAAATTGTTAAAACATTGACAAATGGTGTAAGAGGACTTTTAAAGAGCAACGAAATTAAAATGTTTAATGGAGTTGGAAAAATCAATAAGGATAAAGATGTTGTTGTAAATGGAGAAACTGTTTTAAGAGCTGATAAAATAATCTTAGCTGGTGGATCGAAAGTTGGAAAAATCAATATTCCTGGAATTGAAAGCAATAAAGTTCTTACAAGTGATGACATTTTAGACATACAGCAAATTCCAAAATCACTTACTGTAATTGGTGGAGGAGTTGTTGGAATTGAGCTTGGACAAGTGTTCTTATCATTTGGAAGTGAAGTTACAGTTGTGGAAATGATGGATAGAATTGTACCAGGAGTAGACAGGGAATCTTCAGCTGTACTTAGAAAAGAGCTTGAGAAAAAAGGAATGAAAATATTAACTTCTACACAAATTAAGGAAATAGTTGATGATGGGCACAACTTAACAATCAAAGTTGATGGACATGATGACATTGTTTCTGAAAAAGCATTATTGTCAATCGGAAGAGTACCTGATCTAGAAGCTATTGGAGAAATTGAGCTAGAAATGGAAAAAGGTCGAATTAAAGTTGACAAATATATGGAAACAAGTGTACCTGGAATTTATGCACCAGGAGATATAAATGGAATCAAAATGCTTGCTCATGCGGCATTCAGAATGGGAGAAGTTGCAGCTGAAAATGCGGTTCAAGGAAACCATAGAGAAATCAGACTTGAAACAACTCCGTCTGCAATTTACACAGTGCCAGAAGTGGCAATGGCAGGACTTACAGAAGAAGAAGCAAAAGCAAAATATGACATTAAAGTTGGTAAATTCCAGTTCGCAGCAAATGGAAGAGCGTTGGCTTCAGGAGAATCAGCAGGATTTGTAAAAGTTATAGTTGATAAAAAATATGATGAAATTCTTGGAGTGCATATTGTAGGACCATCAGCGGCAGAAATGATTAACGAAGCATCAGGACTTATGGCAATGGAAATTACAGTAGATGAAGTGATTAAGACAATCTATGCTCATCCAACTTACTCAGAAGCTCTGTTTGAAGCGTGTGCAGATGCATTAGATGAAGCGATTCATTTGCCTAGAAAAAGAAAATAATAAAAAAGTGAAATAAATTGAAATTTTGAAAGGAATTTTAAACATATGAAATATTATGTTAGTGAGTCAAATGATCCAGCATTTAACATTGCTTTAGAAGAATATTGCTTTAAGCAGCTGCGTGATATTGACGAAATATTTTTACTTTGGATAAATGAGCCAACAATTGTTGTAGGAAAATACCAAAATACAATTGAGGAAATTAACACAGAATATACTCGTGAAAAAGGAATTCATGTTATTCGTAGAATTTCTGGCGGAGGTGCAGTTTACCACGATTTAAACAACTTAAACTACACAATAATTTCCAATAAGCAGGAAGATAAGGAAGGCTTTAACTTTAAGGAATTTTCAAAGCCAATTATAGAAACTCTAGCAGAATTGGGAGTAAAAGCAGAATTTACAGGACGAAATGATTTGGAAATAGATGGACAGAAATTTTGTGGAAACGCTCAAGCATACATAAAAGGACGTGTAATGCACCATGGATGCCTATTGTTTGATGTAAATTTTGGAGAATTAGGAAATGCATTGAAAGTTTCAAAGGATAAAATTGAGTCAAAAGGCGTAAAATCAGTAAGAAGCCGTGTTACAAACATACTTCCTCATTTGAAAGAACCGATTACTGTAAATGAATTTGGTGAAAAAATAATGGAATATATGAAAAAACAGTATCCAGATATGAAAGAGTATGTTTTTAGCCAAGAGGAGCTGGATTATATTTCCAAGAGAGCTGAAATTAAGAGAAGCTGGGAATGGAATTACGGAGAGTCGCCAGAATTTAATATAACTAGAGGAAAGAGATTTGAAAATGGTAAAATCCAAATTTTTGCCACAGTGGAAAATTCCAGAATTAAAAATATCAAATTCTATGGAGATTTCTTTGGTAAAAATGAAGATTTAAGTGAAATTGAAAATCTTTTGAAAGATACGAAATATATAAGGGAAGCTGTGAAAGAAAAATTAGAAACAGTTGATATTGGTGAATATTTTTCTAGGTTTACGGTAGATGAAGTTGTGGAAGTTATTGTTGAGTAGCAATAATATGTTCAAATTTTTAAAAATTGAACTAATAAATCAATTAATTTTTAAGCTTGATTTTAAAATATAACTTTAGTAAAAAAATAAGCACTTTGGAAACAGAGTGCTTTTTTGAAATTAAATTTAAAGTTCATCCAAAACTTTGGACAATCAAATGAAAAAAATTAATAATCCAAGATTTTATATGATTCGTTTTGGTGGAATTATAGCAGAAAATTAAATAAATTAAGTAAAGCAATTGTTAAACTTCTTAAAAAATGAATTTTATAAATTTAATAAGTACATAAAATGCAAATTAAAGAATACTAAGGAATTAGAAATATATAAGAAAGATTTTTTATATATTTTTGTAACAAATGTTTGACATCTATACAATTTTAAGAAAAAAGTAAAGAAAATAGTATTGACAAAAAATACAGAGTATGGTATTATAAATGAGCTAGTTTATTCTGGTAATACCAATATTTTATTGGGAGGGATAGAAAACGATGAGAGTACAAGTTATTTTAGAATGCACTGAAACTAAGTTGAGACATTATGTTACAACTAAAAACAAAAAAACTCATCCTGAAAGATTAGAGTTAAGAAAATACAATCCAGTGCTTAAAAGACATTCTCTTTATAGAGAAGTTAAATAATCTCATAAAAATAGATAGGTCAGTAGTTCAATTGGTAGAGCGTCGGTCTCCAAAACCGAAAGTTGCGGGTTCGATTCCTGCCTGGCCTGCCATTTTATTTTATGGGAATTTTTTTTTGAAAGTATCAATTTGATTAATATCATAAAGATTAATCAAGTGTTAAATGATTATACAGTCAGTGTTTAGGTTTTGTTTAAATTCCTAAATAATTCTAGGAGAAAATCATGAGTAAATTTAATTTAAAAGAAGTTTTGGGAAATTTACGTGAAGAATATAAAAAGATATATTGGCCTGATAAAATAGAAGTTTATCATGTAACTGTAATTGTGATTCTTATGACAGCATTTATAGCGATATATACACTACTTTTTGATACAGCGTTTAATTTTGTGCTGGCAAAGATAAGTGATATTTTGAAAAATCTTATAGGAGGCGCGTAAAGTGACTGAAACAAAGGAAAAAATTGAAGATGAAATTGTATACGAAAAAAAATGGTATATAATTCATACGTATTCTGGCTATGAAAAAAAAGTGGCAGCAGATCTTGAAAAAAGAATAGAGTCGCTTGACTTGACAGATAGAGTTTTTAGAATTTTAGTTCCTGAAGAAGAGGTGCTAGAAGAAAAGCGTGGTAAACAAGTAAAAGTTTCAAGAAAACTTTTTCCAAGTTATGTAATGATAGAAATGCTTTCTGTTAGAGAAGAAAATGAGCTAGGATTAGGATATCGTGTTGACAGTGATGCTTGGTATGTTATAAGAAATACCAATGGAGTTACTGGATTTGTAGGAGTTGGAAGTGATCCGATACCGTTGTCTGATGAAGAAGCTTCAGATTTGCTTGCTAAAGTTGGTATTGATGTCGAAGGTGAAGAAAGAATACCAAGATTTGATATTAATTTTGAAGTTGGTGAAGTTGTTAACGTTAAAAGCGGTTCTTTTGACGGACAACAAGGTGAAATTTCTGAAATTGACTACGAACACGGTAAAGTAAAGGTTATGCTTGAAGTTTTAGGACGTTTAACTCCAGTAGAAGTAGAGCATACTGAAATAGAAAAAATAGACTATTAAAAGTCAAAAATAAAATTGAAAAAACAAAAGTATTATTAAAGAATAATAATTAGCGAAATTTTAATTTGAAAGAAAAAGTGGGAGATTTAACAAATTCAATTACCACAAAGGAGGAAAAATGGCTAAAGAAGTAATCGGGAAGATTAAATTACAATTAGAAGCGGGGAAAGCGAATCCTGCACCACCAGTAGGACCTGCATTAGGACAACATGGGGTAAATATTGCAGAATTTTGTAAAGCATTTAATGCTCAAACACAAGATAAAATGGGGTTTGTAATTCCAGTAGAAATCACTGTTTATGCAGATAGAAGTTTTACTTTTGTTTTAAAAACTCCACCTGCATCAGATTTATTGAAAAAAGCGGCTAAAGTTCAAAAAGGTGCTGGAAACTCTTTAAAAGAAGTTGCTGGAACTATAACAAAAGCTCAATTACAAGAAATTGCAGAAACAAAAATGCCAGACTTAAATGCTGGATCAGTTGAAGCAGCTATGAATATTATTGCAGGAACTGCAAGAAGTATGGGAATCAAAATTTCTGAATAATAAAAAAGAAATTTTAATAACCGATAATATAATTCTATAATAAAAAATTAAATGATTAGTAAAACAAGTGGGAGATTTAGTAAATTCAATTACCACAGAGGAGGAAATAATAAATGGCAAAAAGAGGAAAAAGATATAATAACATTTCTCAAAAAGTAGATAAAATGAAAGTTTACACACCAGAAGAAGCATTGGAATTAGTTTTTGAAACTAAAAGTGCTAAATTTGTGGAAACAGTAGAGTTGGCAATAAGATTGGGAGTAGATCCAAGACATGCTGATCAACAAGTAAGAGGTACAGTTTCGCTGCCAAATGGTACAGGTAAAACTGTAAGAATTTTAGCTATCACAAGTGGAGAAAATATTGACAAAGCATTAGCTGCAGGAGCAGACTTTGCTGGAGATGATGAATACATTAACAAAATTCAAAATGGATGGTTAGATTTTGATTTAGTAATTGCTACACCTGATATGATGCCTAAATTAGGTAGATTAGGAAGAATCTTAGGAACTAAAGGATTAATGCCTAATCCTAAATCAGGAACAGTTACAACAAATGTTGAACAAACAGTTCAAGAATTTAAAAAAGGAAAAGTTGCGTTCAAGGTTGATAAATTAGGATCAATTCACTTACCAATTGGAAAAGTTGACTTTACAAAAGAAGCTATCGTAGAAAACTTTAAAGTTGCTTTAGATCAAATTATTAAATTAAAACCAGCAGCTTCAAAAGGACAATATTTAAGAACAGTTGCAATCTCATTAACTATGGGACCTGGAATTAAAATTGATCCATTATTGGCTGGAGCATTTGTAGCTGAATAGTAAAAAATAATATTACCGAGTAGATTTTTTCTATTCGGTAATTTAGATAAATGTATGATTTAAAAATAATTTTTTAAAAGATGCTTGCATTTTTTATAAAGTTATTGTATAATAATACATATTGATTTGTGACACATAAATCATATAAATAATAACCAAAGACAGTAGGTAGAATGAAAGTTCTTTAAACCCTACCGAGGTAAATATTATTACAAATAGATATTAGAATAATAGATATTTTTATAGTATGATACCTCTGGGCTTATTGTTTTTGTTTCAGAGGCTTTTTATTATAAGGAGGTGAAACAAATTGCCAGCACAAGCAAAATTAGAAGCAGTAAAAAGTTTAGTTGAAAAATTAAAAGAAGCTAAAGCGGTAGTATTTGTTGATTATAAAGGGATTAGTGTTAATGAAGATACTGAACTTCGTAAAACTGCAAGAGAAGCAGGAGTAGAATATTTCGTTGCTAAAAACAGATTGTTTAAAATAGCATTGAAAGAAGCGGGATTTGATACAAATGTTGATGATTTATTAGAAGGAACTACATCGTTCGCATTAGGATATGAAGATGGAGTTGCACCATCTAAATTAATTTTTGATTTTGGGAAAAAATTAAAAGATAAATTATCAATTAAAGGTGGATTGCTAGAATCTGAAAGAGTTGACGTGTCAACTGTTGAAGCATTGGCTAAATTACCATCAAGAGACGAATTACTTGGTCAAATTGCTTATGGATTGTTGTCGCCAGTTAGAATGTTGGCTGTTGCATTAACAAATGTTGCAGAACAAAAAGAAACTGGAGCATCAGCAGAGTAATTTTAAATATAAAATAATTTTAAAAATATAAAAATAAATAAAAAAATTAGGAGGAAATAAAATAATGGCATTTAATAAAGAACAATTTATAGAAGATTTAAAAGCTATGTCTGTATTAGAATTAAAAGAAGTAGTTGAAGCTATTGAAGAAACATTTGGAGTATCAGCTCAACCAGTAGCAGTTGCAGGAGGTGCAGCAGCAGGAGGTGCAGCAGCTGAAGAAAAATCTGAATTTGATGTAATCTTAGTATCTGCAGGAGGAGCTAAATTAGCAGTAATTAAAGAAGTAAGAGGAATTACTGGATTAGGACTTAAAGAAGCTAAAGAATTAGTTGAAGCTGGTGGAAAAGCAATTAAAGAAGGAGTTGCTAAAGAAGAAGCTGAAGCAATAAAAGCTCAATTAGAAGGTGCAGGAGCAACTGTAGAATTAAAATAGTAAAAAGAAAATCAATAGTGAAGACACTCTTAAGGATTATAGAGAGTGTCTTTTTCCACTACAAAACTTTAAAATTGAATAATTAATTATTCTTTTTTGTATTAATTTTTATAAATAAGTCAAACAAATTCATAATTATAATACGATAAAGCTACTTCTAAAAGAATATCGAAAAGGATTACTTTTAGATGAATTCAGTTGTTTTTAAATAATCAAATCTGAAAGTAGTTTTGGTATAATTAACTTTAAGGCTAAATATAGAGGTTTACATGTTTAAAACAGGAGTATTTTTAGTCTATTTTTTAGTTTTTTATAGTATAACGATATGAGTTTTTATAAAGGTTGCTTAGTTTAAGTGACGTGAAATAACAAATCGAAATTATGAGAACATTTTTAGATGAAGTTTGAATTTTTAAATTTAATTTTTGATTTGAATTTAAGAAGAATGTGTTCTTTTATAGGGAGGAATTTTTTAAATGAACAAACTTATTGAAAGATATAGTTTCGGGAAAATAGTAGATAGAGGGGAAATGCCGCACTTTTTAGAATTTCAACTAAATTCTTATGAAGATTTTTTACAGACTAAAGTGCCACCTCAAAAAAGAGAAAATAAAGGTTTTGAAGCAATCTTTAATGAAATTTTTCCAATTGAATCCAGCAATGGATTACTAAAATTAGAATACTTATGGTATGAAATTCACGATAATGATGAGCCTTTAAATGATGAATTGGAATGTAAAAAAAGGGGTAAAACATATTCTGGACAATTAAAAGTTAGATTAAAATTAACTAACAAGAGAACAGGAGAAATTCAGGAAACATTAGTTCATTTCGGAGATATACCACTTATGACTGATAAAGCAACATTTATTATAAATGGTGCTGAAAGAGTCGTTATTTCTCAATTACACAGATCACCAGGAATTACTTTTAACAAGGAATTAAATATTCAGACAGGAAAAGATGTGTTTATTGGGAAAATTATCCCTTATAAAGGAACATGGCTTGAATTTGAAACTGATAAAAATGACATCTTAAATGTAAAAATTGATAGAAGAAAGAAAGTATTATTACCAGTATTTTTAAAAGCAGTTGATTTTTTCCAAAATAATACGGAAATTATGAATCATTTCTTTGAAGAAAAAGAAGTAGAGTTGTCAGAACTTTATTCAAAATATAGAGATACTGAGCTGGAAGAAGTTTTACGTTCAAGATTAGAAGGAAGTTTTGTAAGGGAAGATATTTTAGATGAAGAAACAGGAGAGTTTGTTGCAGAAGCAGAAGAAATTATTGATATGCCTGTAATTCAGAAAATAATTGATGCGAAAGTGCCTGTAATTAATATTTGGGAAGTGAAGCCTGAAGATAGAATTATTGCAAATGCTTTAGTGCATGATAGTACAAAAAATAGTGATGAAGCTGTTATTGAAGTATTTAGAAAATTGCGTCCAGGAGATCTAGTAACTGTGGACAGTGCAAGATCGCTTGTTAAACAGATGTTTTTTAATCCGCAAAGATATGATTTAGCAGATGTTGGAAGATATAAAATTAACAAAAGACTGAAAATAGATGTACCAGCAGATGTGATTGTACTTACAAAAGAAGATGTTTTACAAACTATTGAATACGTAAAAAATCTTGTAAGTGGAGAAGGCTTTACAGATGATATTGACAACTTATCAAACAGACGTGTAAGAGGTGTTGGAGAGTTGCTTTCTATCCAAATAAAAGGTGGAATGCTTAAAATGTCTAAAATGGTCAGAGAAAAAATGACAATTCAAGATATCACAACACTGACTCCACAAAGTCTTTTAAATACAAAACCATTAAATGCGTTGATTCTTGAGTTTTTTGGAAGTGGACAGCTGTCACAATTTATGGATCAATCTAATCCATTGTCAGAATTGACTCATAAGAGAAGAATTTCAGCATTAGGACCAGGGGGACTTTCAAGAGATAGAGCAGGATTTGAGGTGCGTGACGTTCATAACTCGCATTATGGAAGAATTTGTCCAATAGAAACTCCAGAGGGACCAAATATCGGACTTATTGCTTCACTTTCAACTTATGGGAAAGTTAATAAATACGGGTTTATAGAAACTCCGTTTGTAAAAATAAACGATGGAAAAGCTGATTTTAATGATATTAGATATTTAGCAGCTGATGAAGAGGAAGGACTGTTTATTGCACAGGCTGATACTCCTATTGATAAAGACGGAAATTTCTTGACTGATGAAGTTGTTTGCCGTTATGGAGATGAAATTGTGCATATTGATAAATCAAAAGTTGATATTTTGGACGTATCACCTAAACAGCTAGTATCTGTTTCAGCAGGATTAATTCCATTCTTGGAACATGATGACGCCAACCGTGCATTGATGGGTTCAAATATGCAACGTCAAGCAGTACCGTTATTAAAAACACAGGCTCCTTATGTAGGAACTGGGCTTGAAAGAAAAGTTGCTGTGGATTCAGGAGCAGTAATTACTTCAAAAGCAGCAGGAACTGTAACTTTTGTGGATGCAAGAAAAATTGTTGTAACTGATAAAGAAGGAAAAGAACATTACCATAGATTATTAAACTTTGAAAAATCTAACCAATCAATGTGCTTACACCAAAAACCAATCATTGATTTGGGAGATAAAGTTAAAAAAGGTGACATTATTGCAGATGGACCATCTACTGCAGGTGGAGATTTGGCATTAGGTAAAAATATCTTGCTGGCATTTATGCCTTGGGAAGGATATAACTTTGAGGATGGAATCCTTATTTCTGAAAGACTTAGAAAAGATGACGTATTTACATCAATTCATATTGAAGAATTTGATATTGAAGCAAGAACTACAAAATTAGGAGATGAAGAAATTACAAGAGAAATTCCTAATGTTTCTGAAGAAGCTTTGAGAAATCTTGATGAAAATGGAATTGTAAGAATAGGAGCTCATGTAACTCCTGATGATATCCTTGTTGGAAAAGTAACTCCAAAAGGTGAAACTGAACCACCAGCAGAAGAAAAATTATTACGTGCAATCTTTGGGGAAAAAGCAAAAGATGTAAGAGATACCTCATTAAGACTTCCGCACGGAGTAAAAGGTACTGTTGTAGACGTTCTTGAATTATCTAAGGAAAATGGAGATGATTTGAAAGCTGGAGTAAATAAACTAATCAGAATTTATATTGCAGAAAAAAGAAAAATAATGGTTGGGGATAAAATGTCTGGACGTCATGGAAACAAAGGGGTTATTTCAAGAGTATTACCAGTTGAAGATATGCCACATTTAGAAAATGGAACACCGATAGATGTTTGTCTTAACCCACTTGGGGTGCCATCACGTATGAATATCGGACAGGTTTTGGAAGTGCATTTGGGACTTGCAATTGGAGATATTGACAAATATATTGCAACACCAGTATTTGATGGAGCAAGTGAAGAAGATGTTAAAAATTACTTGGAAGAAGCTGGATACAGCAGAACTGGTAAAGTAAAACTGATTGATGGAAGAACTGGACAGCCATTTGACAACCCAGTAACAGTTGGACGTATGTATATGCTAAAACTTCACCACTTGGTAGAGGACAAAATGCATGCCAGAGCAATTGGACCATATTCACTTGTTACTCAGCAGCCACTTGGAGGAAAAGCCCAATTTGGTGGACAAAGACTTGGAGAAATGGAAGTTTGGGCATTGGAAGCTTACGGTGCGTCAAATATCCTTCAAGAAATGCTTACAGTTAAATCAGACGACATTAGCGGAAGAACAAAAACTTATGAAGCTATCGTAAAAGGACAGGCAATGCCAGAAGCAGATGCTCCAGAATCATTTAGAGTATTAATTAAGGAATTCCAGTCACTTGGATTAGATGTTGCTCTTTATGATAAAGATGGGGAACAAATTGAATTAGATAAGAATATAGATGCTTAGTAAAAAATAGTTAAAAATAAAATTTTAAATTAAAAGTTAAAATATAAAAAGTTTTCCCACTTTACTTTTCAAAAAAAGTGGAATTAAAGAATAGAGGAGGCTCTTAACGAATGAGTATAAGAGATTTTGACAGTATTCAAATAAAATTGGCATCGCCAGAAAAGATTTTGGAATGGTCGTATGGTGAAATTACAAAAGCCGAAACAATAAATTATAGAACTTTAAAACCTGAAATGGACGGATTATTCTGCGAGAGAATATTTGGGCCGTCTAAGGATTATGAATGTGCCTGCGGGAAGTACAAGAGAATGCGTTACAAAGGCATGGTATGTGAAAAATGTGGTGTTGAAGTGACAACTTCAAAAGTTAGACGTGAAAGAATGGGACATATAAAACTTGCTACTCCAATTGCACATATCTGGTATTCTAAAGGTACGCCTAACAAAATGAGCCTTTTATTGGGAATCAGTACGAAAGAATTGGAATCAGTTCTATATTTTTCAAGATATATTGTAACTGATCCAGGAGAAACTGGGCTTCAAAAAGGTGAAATTCTGACTGAACGTGAATATAAACTATATGAAAATCAGTTTAAAAATGAATTTACAGCAAAAATGGGAGCTGAGGGAGTTCTAGCCTTACTTGAGGAAATCGACTTGTTTGAACTAGAAAAAACTTTGCAAGGAGAAATGGATACAGAACACTCTACACAAAAAAGAAGAAAAGTTATAAAAAGATTAAAAGTAGTTAGAGATTTGATAGAAGCAGGAAATAGGCCAGAATGGATGATTTTGACTGTATTACCTGTAATTCCTGCAGATTTACGTCCGATGGTTCAGTTAGATGGTGGAAGATTTGCTACTTCTGACTTGAATGATTTATACAGAAGAGTAATCAACAGAAATATCAGACTTAAAAAATTAATGTCAATAAAAGCGCCTGAAATTGTAATAAAAAATGAAAAAAGAATGCTTCAGGAAGCAGTTGACGCATTAATTGATAACGGTAGACGTGGAAAACCAGTTGTTACACAAAACAACAGGGAATTAAAATCACTTTCTGATATGTTAAAAGGAAAACAAGGACGTTTTAGACAAAATCTGCTAGGAAAACGTGTGGACTATTCAGGAAGATCGGTTATTGTAGTTGGACCAAATTTAAAAATGAATCAATGTGGACTTCCTAAAAAAATGGCACTTGAGCTGTATAAACCATTTTTAATGAGAGAACTTGTAAAAAGAGAACTTGCTTCAAATATAAAAGTGGCTAAGAAAATGGTTGAGGAAGAAGATGAAAATGTATGGGAATTGATTGAAGAAATTATAAAAAATCACCCGGTTCTTTTAAATAGGGCGCCAACATTGCACAGACTTTCAATTCAAGCCTTTGAGCCAACATTAATTGAAGGGAAGGCAATAAGACTTCATCCACTTGTATGTTCTGCTTTTAATGCAGATTTTGATGGAGACCAAATGGCAGTGCACTTAGTATTGTCACAGGAAGCCCAAATGGAAGCAAAATTATTAATGCTTGCAACAAATAATATTATTGCACCATCGAGTGGTAGACCAATAGCAGTTCCATCGCAAGATATGGTAATGGGATGTTATTATATGACAAAAGAAAGAAAAGGTGTTAAAGGAGAAGGAAAATCTTTCTCTAACAAAAACCAGTTAATTACAGCATACCAAAATGGACAAGTTGCAGTTCACGCACTTGTAAATGTAAGAATTGATGGGCAAACAATACAAACTACACCTGGACGTCTTATGTTTAATACAATGCTTCCAAAAGAAGTAAGAGATTATACAAAAACTTTTGGTAAAGGTGAATTAGGAAAATTAATCGCTGAATTATATAAAAAATTTGGATTTGAAAAAACATCTGAATTACTTGATAAAATTAAAGAATTTGGATTCCATTATGGAACACTTGCTGGAATTACTGTTGGAATTGAAGATCTGGAAATTCCTGAAAGTAAAAAGGCTATTTTGGAAAAAGCTGAAAATGAAGTGGCTGAAATTGAGGAACAATATAAATCTGGAGAAATTATTGATGCAGAAAGATACAGAAGAACAGTCGCTATATGGGATGAGGCAGTTTCAAAAGTAACTAAGGAAATGATGGATAACTTGGATGAATTCAATCCAGTTTACATGATGGCAAACTCTGGAGCCAGAGGTTCGATTGCACAAATGCGTCAGCTTGGTGGAATGCGTGGACTTATGGCAGATACGCAAGGGCGTATTATCGAAATGCCGATTAAAGCCAATTTTAGAGAAGGACTTAACATTCTTGAATTCTTTATGTCATCACATGGAGCGAGAAAAGGACTTGCGGATACAGCATTGAGAACTGCCGATTCAGGATACCTAACAAGAAGGCTTGTTGATATTTCACACGAAGTTATTGTAAATCATGATGACTGTGGATGTGAACATGGAATCGTCGTATCAGATTTGATGGATGCTGGGGAAGTAATCGAAAAATTAAGTGAAAGAATTTATGGAAGAAACTTGGCAACAGACTTAATTCATGAAGGAAAAGTAATTGCGAAAAGAAATACTTTAATAACTGATGATTTGATTAAGAAGATTGAAGAATTAGATATTCGTGAAGTTGAAATAAGAACGCCTTTAACTTGTAAACTGGAAAAAGGAGTTTGTAAAAAATGTTATGGATTAGATCTTTCTAATCACAAGGAAATTCTTAAAGGAGAAGCAGTTGGGGTTATTGCAGCTCAGTCAATTGGAGAACCTGGTACACAGCTTACAATGCGTACTTTCCATACAGGAGGAGTAGCAACAGCGGCATCTGTTCAGTCAGATTATAAAGCTGATGTTTCTGGAAAAGTTAAACTTAAAGATATCTCTATACTTGTAAATGATGAAGGGAAAGAAATCGTTGTTTCACAAAATGGACGTGTAATAATAGGAAAACATAGATATGAAGTGCCTTCAGGTTCAACTTTACACGTAAAAGATGGAGATTCTGTTAAGAAAGGTAAAGTGCTAGTAGAATTTGATCCTTATCAAATACCGATTATTACATCTGTTGCAGGAAAAGTAGAATTTAGGGATATTTATGTAAAAGAAAATATTGATGTAAAATATGGAGTTACTGAAAAAGTAGCTATAAAACCTGTGGAAAGTAATGATGTAAACCCAAGAATAATAATTTATACAAAAGGTGATAAGAAAGTAGAATATGCAGTTCCTTATGGGGCATATTTAATGGTAAGCGAAGGAGAAACTGTTAAAAAAGGTCAAATTATTACAAAAATCTTGAAAACTGGAGAAGGAAATAAAGATATTACAGGAGGTCTTCCTCGTGTACAAGAATTATTTGAGGCAAGAAATCCTAAAGGAAAAGCTATTCTATCAGAAGTTGCAGGGCGTGTAGTTTTCTCTGACAAAAAGAAAAAAGGTATGAGATTAATCTTGATTGAAGATCCTGAAACAGGGGAATTAATCCAAGAATACACTGTCCCTGTTGGGGAGCATTTAGTTGTAACTAATGAAATGTTAATCGAAAAAGGTGCGAAAATAACTGACGGGCCTGTTTCACCACACGATATTCTGAAAATAAAAGGACTTGTAGAAGCACAGCAATTTATTCTTGAATCAGTACAGCAAGTTTATAGAGAGCAGGGAGTTGCGGTTAACGATAAACATATTGAGATAATCGTAAAACAAATGTTCCAAAAAATTAAAGTTAAAGAAGCTGGAGATTCATTATTCCTTGAAGATGAGTTAATCGATAAAAAAATTGTGGAACGTGAAAATGAAATATTAATTTCAAAAGGAAAACGTCCAGCAACTTATGAACCAGTAATTCAAGGTATTACAAAAGCAGCTGTAAATACAGAAAGTTTCATTTCTGCAGCATCGTTCCAAGAAACTACAAAAGTTCTTGCAAATGCGGCTGTTGAAGGAAAAACAGACAGACTTGAAGGATTGAAGGAAAATGTAATCATTGGTAAAAAAGTGCCAGGAGGTACAGGATTCAATGATTATAAGTATTTGGATGCAGTCTTAAAAAATGATATTGTAGAAGAGGAAGCTGTGGAAACTGAGGTGGAAGTAGATGGAGAAAAAGTAGAAGTTACAGAAACTTTAGGTGCCTTGAAGGACAATCCAAATGAAATTATAGAAACTATTGAAGAAACAGCAGAAGTTGAATAATTAAGATAATTTAAACTTGATTAGTAAATATATACTTGAAGTAACTATAAGCATAAAATTTTAATATTACTGTCAAAATTAGATTATTAATATAATATTGTGAATAGGGAGATTTGTGAATATAAATTTCCCTTGTTCGCGTAAAAAAATAAAAGGTGGTTTCTAATGAAAGGAAAACTATTCATTGTTTCAGGGCCTTCAGGCTCAGGAAAATCAACAGTTACAAAATTAGTAAAAGATCGACTAAATATTCCATTATCAATATCAGCTACAACTCGACAGCCAAGAGACGGAGAAATCGATGGCAAAGATTACTTTTTCTTAACTAAGGAAATTTTTGAACAAAAAATAAAAAATGATGAATTTTATGAATATGCAAATGTTCATGGAAATTATTATGGAACATTGAAAGAAGTAGTAGAAAGTAATTTAAATAAAGGATTAAATGTAATTTTGGAAATTGATGTACAAGGTGCATTAATTGCGAAGGAAAAGAAAAAAGACGCTGTATTGGTGTTTTTTCGTACAAAGGATATGGAAACTCTTGAAAAAAGGCTTCGTAACAGAAATACTGATACAGAAGAAGTTATTCAGACACGTTTAAAAAATGCGTTAAAAGAACTGGAATATGAAAAAAAATATGATTACACTATAATAAATAATGATATTGAAGAATCTTGCACAGCATTGATAAATATTATTAATCCACAAAATTGATATAAATTCTAAAATAATAGGAGAAAATTATAAAAAATGAAAAAAGAAAAAATAACAATAGATGAACTATTGACTAAAATACCAAATAAATATGAACTTGCAATTGTATCAGGAAAAATTGCAAAAAGAGAATTTGCTAAAGGAAAGCAAAAATCGGAAATAATGGATGAAGTTTTTAAAGATATTATGGAAGATGATGTGGAAATAATTCGTGAAACTAATGAGAGAAATTAAAAAAATTTGTTTATAAAGTATTGACTATTTAAAAAAACAAATTATACTAATAGTGTAAATATTTTTTATTGACTGTTTTTTTATGGAGGAATAAAAGATAATGATTTATAGTGAAAAAGAGATACAGAAATTAATTGATAATTTAGATATTGTTCAAGTAATTGGAGAATATGTAAATTTAAAAAAGGCAGGTTCAAATTATAAAGGCTTATCTCCTTTTAAAGACGAAAAGACTCCATCTTTTACAGTCAGCCCAGTAAAAAATATTTTTAAGGATTTTAGTACACAAATTGGTGGAAATGTAATTTCGTTTTATATGAAAATCAATGATGTTAGTTTTATTCAGGCAGTAGAAGAGTTATCTCGAAAGTATAATATTCCACTCAAGAAAAATAGGGAATATAGGACAATCAATCAGGAAATTGAAAGAAAAAAGGCTATAAACAAGGAATATTACGAAATAATGAATGAAGCCCAGATATTTTTTAGAGAAAATATTGAAAAATATCCTGAAGCATTAGAATATATGAAGGAACGTGACTTCTCTATTGAAGAAATCAGAAAATTTGGGATAGGATTTGCCAATAGTTCAAGAGACGAATTATTTCAACATTTATTAAAAAAAGAATTTCCAGAAGAAAAGATAATAGAATTAGGACTTGTCAAAAGAAATGAAAATGGTGAAATTTATGATAGCTTTAGAAATAGAGTGATTTTTCCAATTTACAATATAAATTCTCAGATTGTAGGATTTGGGGGACGTATAATTGAAAAAAATACTAATTTGCCTAAATATCTAAATTCTCCAGATTCGCCTGTTTTTAAAAAAGGAAATGAACTTTTTGGAATAAAGCATCAAGGAGAAAATATTAGGAAAAAAGGCTTTGCGATGCTGATGGAAGGCTATCTTGATGTACTTACAGCCCAAAAGAATGGTTTTGAAAATGCAGTTGCAAGTCTTGGAACTGCACTTACTGAGGAACAGGCACAACTTTTAAAAAAATATACAGATAAAATATTGATTTCATATGATAACGATGAAGCTGGGAAAAATGCCATAATAAAAGCAGGATACATTTTAAAAAAATATGATTTTGATGTAAAGTGTCTAGTTATAGATGGAAATGAGAAGGATCCTGATGAGTTCTTGAGGAAAAATGGTAAAAAGGCATTTATAGAAGTTGTAAAGAAATCAGAAGAAATTTTTGATTTTTTGGCAAAAGAAGCTTCAAAAGACTTGGATTTGAATGACATAAGTGGCGAAAGAAAATTCATTGAAAGATTAAAACCATTTTTTTCAAATGTTACAAATAATCTTAATAAAAATCTATATTTACAAAGATTATCAGCCAATTTTGGAATTAATGAATTTGTTTTAGAAGAAGAACTCAAAAATTTACCAAATAAAACTTCTAAAGTGAAAAAAAGAAGAATCTATGAAAATCAGAAAGTTCAATACAAAAAGCCAAAAAGAGATTTATATATTGAACTGGAAGAACAAACACTTATATATATATTGGAATTTTTTAAATCAGAAAAGGAAAAATGTATAGAACTTTTAAATAAAGAATTTAGCCATCCGATTTTTAATGAACTAATAGAAAAATTGAAAGCTATAGATTTTGATATAATGAAGCTTGATAAAATTGATATTAGTGAAGAAAATAGGGAGATTATAACAAACTTGAAGTTACGGGCAGATAATGACATTAAGGATAAGGAAATTTATTTTAGGGAAATTTATTCTGGCTGGTTTGAGCGCGAAATAGATGAGGAAAGACAAAAAACTGAGGAAGAAAACGATAGAATTAAGAAAATTGAATTAAAAAAAATATTATCAAAATTAAAAAATATTAATAAAATTAGTGAAATAGAAAAATTATATAATGAATTTATATTGATAAGGAGACCGAATTATGTCTGATAAAAAACAAAATTTAAAAAATAGTCTCGCAAATTTTATAAAACAGGCACGAGAGCAAAAAGTTGTAAGTTACGAAGAAATAAATTCTGTTTTATCTATCGGATTTTCAACTGAAAAAATCGAGCAGTTAATAAAAAAACTGACTGATGACGGTGTTCAAATTGTAGATACTATAAAGGAAAAAGAGGATTTATTAAAAGTTCCTGATTCCATAGAAGCTATCGAAAAAATGGAAATATCGGATTTTGAAGATTCGCATGATGAATTTGTAGAGAGTGAAATCGACGATTCGGAAGTGGATAAACTATTACAGACAGATTTGTTAAAAATGGCAGAAAGTATGGATGTAGATGAACCAATAAAAATGTATTTGCGTGAAATTGGACAAATTCCACTACTTAGCTATGAAGAAGAAATCGAATATGCTCAACGGGTTTTAAATGGCGAGGAGGAAGCAAAACAGAAGTTAATAGAGTCAAATCTAAGGCTTGTTGTCAGTATCGCAAAAAAACATACAAATCGCGGCTTGAAAATGCTGGATTTAATTCAGGAAGGAAACATGGGGCTTATGAAGGCTGTGGAAAAATTTGAATATGAAAAAGGATTCAAGTTTTCGACTTATGCAACTTGGTGGATTAGACAGGCTATAACACGTGCAATTGCAGATCAGGGAAGAACAATAAGAATACCTGTTCATATGATTGAAACAATTAATAAAATCAAAAAGGAAAGCCGTATTATTTTACAAGAAACTGGAAAAGAGCCAACAGCAGAGGAACTGGCTGAAAAGTTAGAATTACCAGTAGAAAAGGTAAAAAGTATTTTGGAAATGAATCAGGATCCAATTTCACTTGAAACTCCAGTTGGAAGTGAAGAAGATAGTGAACTGGGAGATTTCGTGGAAGATGATAAATTTGCGAATCCTTATGATGCGACAACGAGAGTTCTATTAAAAGAACAGCTTGATGAAGTATTAAAAACATTAAATGAGCGTGAGGAAATGGTGCTCAGATATAGATATGGACTAGATGACGGTTCTCAGAAAACTCTTGAAGAGGTGGGGAAAATCTTTAATGTAACAAGGGAACGTATTAGACAGATTGAGGTAAAAGCATTAAGAAAATTAAGACATCCAAGTAGAAGAAAAAAATTGGAAGATTACAGGAGCTAAAGTTGTTATTTAGCTCCTTTTAGATATTTAGGATTTTTAGATGAACTAAATAATAAATAAAATAAGGGGAAAGAAGATGTTAAAAAATGTTTTTGAAGATATAAGAAAAAAAGGAAGTTTCAGTTTTGAAAAAATTATAGAAAATCATACAATGAATGATGATGAATTTTTTGAATTTTTGAAATTTATCCATTTGGAAAATATTCCAGAGGTTAGGACTTCAACTGATGGAAGTGATTTTATCGTATTAGAAGACGAGAATATTTTTATTGAAGAAAAGGATATGATAAAGTCGTATTTAGAAGATATAAAGAGAAAATACGAGGAACTTGAGAAAAAAAGTAAAAATGAGAAAGAAAAGGAAGAATTAATTGATAAATATTTAAAAATTGCAGTAAAAGAAAGCTTGCTTTATTCAAAATACGGATTTTCGTTTTTAGATACAGTTCAGGAAGCTACACTTGGAATTATGTCAGGTTTGAATTATTACGATGAAATTATGAAAATAACAAAAGAGCCTGAATTTTTTGTGAAAAATTTTGCTGTAAAATATATTTTGGAATTTCAGAAGGAACTGCTAAAAGATATTAAATCATCTGAATTATCATATATTTTATATTTAAAAGTAAAAGTTGATAGGAGTATGGGATTTTCAATGGATGAAATAAGTAAACAGATGAATGTTTCAAAAGAATATATTGAACAGCTTGAAAAACTATTTGACGAGGTAGAGCCTGAAGAGCTGATTGAAAATTCACAGATATTGGAAAAGGCTGATAAAATTACACAAATGTATATTCTTGAAAATATTCCTAAAAAATTAAATTATCTAGATGAGCAGATTTTAGTTATGACTTATGGACTGGATGATAAAGTGTATACAGAAAAGGAAATTGCAAAATCTTTAAATATTGCTAGTCACAATGTAAATATTTTAAAGGAAAAGGCACTTAATAAGTTATCAATTGACTTGATGAGAAATGATTTTGTAGAAAATAATGAAGAGGCAAATTATACAATAAATTAAGAAAAATAATGAAAGGAAAAGGAAATTATGAAATTATGGGAAATAATAGGAGAGCTTCACACAATCTTTAATCCTAAAATTGCTGAAAACTGGGATAATGTCGGACTTCTTGTGGGAGATAACACAAAGGAAGTCAATAAAGTGTTATTTTGTCTAGATGTAACAGAAAAAGTTGTAAAACAAGCTGTAGATAACAATGTAGATTTGATAATTTCACACCATCCAGTTATTTTTTCAGGTTTAAAGAAAATTACAAATGAAACTGTACATGGAAGAAAGTTATTAAAATTAATAGAAAATAAAATAGCAGTTTATTCAATTCATACTAATTCTGATTTTGCAATTAATGGATTAAATGACTTTATAATGGATAAATTAAATCTAGATGGGGAAAAAATAATTTTTAATGAACACGAATTTGAAGACTATAATCCAATAAAAAATAAGGTGGAACATGTACATAGCGGACTTGCAAGAATAAAGATATTAAATGAGGAAATGAGACTGGAAGACTTGCTTGAAAGAATAAAGGATTCTCTTGGAATAAGCTATGTAAGGTATGTAGGCAATAAAGATGCATATGTACGAAAAATTGGACTTGTTACAGGTGGTGGAAGTTCATTTATGTATGAAGTGGCTGATAAAATTGATGTGTTTCTCACAGGAGACTTGAAGTATCACGAGGCTTTAGATGCTTTAGAAGAAGGGCGTATTTTAGTTGACATTGGACATTTTGAGAGCGAATACTTGTTTGTAGATATGATGGAACAGAAAATGGGAAAATTCTTTAGAGGGGAAATGATACGGCATTTTGAAGATGAAGTATTTAAGTTGGGATAAAATTATTTTAAAAAAAATAAAAAGAAGTCTAAAAATATACTAAAATTAGTTAAAAAAATTTTGAATATTTAAGACAAAGTGCTATAATACCTATATAATTTCAAAAGTTTGGTAATCAAAATATACTTAAACTTGGGAAAATTTAGAAAATTTTCATTTAATTTAACAGAGAAGTCTAGGACTTCTATAAGTGAGATTAGTTGGATTAATAAGAAATATGTAAATTTAAAGTTTAAAGAGTATAATTAACGTTTAAGTTTTATAGGAATTTACTGTAGTTTTTGAAACAAATAATAGAAAAGGAAGGTATTTTTATGACAAATATAGCAAAGACTAAAGCAGGCTGGTATAGCAAATTTAAAGCCTTTGGACCTGGTATTCTTATGGCTTCAGCGGCTATTGGAGGTTCTCATATCGTGGCATCTACACAAGCGGGTGCATTATACGGATGGCAATTGGCAATCATTGTAATTTTAGTTAATATTTTTAAATATCCATTTTTCCGTTTTGGAACTCAATATACGTTAGAGCGTAAACATTCATTGATTGAAGGATATGAAGAAAAAGGGAAAATTTACTTATGGGTATTCTTTATTATGAATATATTTTCTGCGGTTATTAATGTTGCGGCAATAGGTATTTTGACAGCAGCAATTTTGGCAAATATTCTGAAATTGACATTTTTAAGTAGCCTTACTCCTACAGCAATGGCTTCAATGATTAATTTGCTTACTACAATTGTTCTTGTAGGCTCACTTGCGATGATGATATTTGGAGGTTATAAACTTTTAGACAGTTCATCGAAATTTATTGTTGTTTCATTAACAGTAGCGACAGTTATTGCGGTTGTTATAGCAATGTTTAAACATCATCCTATGGCACCAAATTTTGTAGCTCCATCTCCATGGAAATTAAAGGCATTGCCATTTATTATATCATTGATGGGATGGATGCCTGCACCAATTGAAATTTCAGCAATTAATTCGATGTGGACTGTTGAAAAACAGCAAGAAATGAAAGTGCCTCGTAAAATTGCGATGCTTGACTTTAACGTAGGTTATTATGTTACAACAATATTAGCCTTTGTGTTTTTAGCACTTGGAGCATTGATTCAATATGGTACAGGAACTGCGATTAAAGGAGCAAGTGCAGCTTATATTACTCAATTTATAAAAATGTATTCAAGTGTAATTGGAAATTGGTCGGGACTTCTTATTGCCTTTATTGCATTTATGTGTATTTTTGGTACGACAATTACAGTTGTGGATGGTTATTCACGTGCAAATGCTGAATGTTTACGTTTAATTCGTAAGCAAAAGGAAGTAACAACTGCAGATTTCAATATATGGATGATCATAACTGTAATTTTAGCAATGATTATAGTATTTTTCTTTGCTGGAAATGTAGCTGCAATGATGAATTTTGCAATGATATTTTCATTTGTTTCAGCTCCTGTTTATTCTTACCTTAATTTTTCACTTGTTAAGGATAATAGCAAATTGCCAGTTTGGCTATGGCTTTTGTCAGTTGCGGGAATCATATATTTATCAGGATTTACAATATTTTTCCTTGTTTATTTATCAGGAATTTTAAAATAAAAATATTATAATTTTTAAATCGGGATTTTCCCGATTTTCTTATTATTGACTTTAGTCAGTTAAGTATGCAAAGCGTGCGAAACACAAAACCACCCGCTATGCAGATGTGGAAACGTAAATTTTCAAAAAAATAGTTCAAGATACCATTAATTAAAAAAAACCAATTCATTTGCATCTGGTAATTTATTCAGAAGAGTTTATATGGAGCTATGAGTTCGATAATATATAATAAAAAGAAGGAAAGGGCAACGTTTAAAATTAATTGAGAGAGGAAAAAAGCTCTTCTTAAAGCACAAATTTTAAAAATTCAGATAGCACAAGAACTTGGGATAAGTTACTGAAGAAAATGAAAAAGAAAGGACAGGATATGACAGAATAACAGAAAAGAAAGTAAAACAAATAGAAAAGTGAATAAATAGAAAACTTTTTAATGGAAGAAGCTCAAATGAAATGTATGAAATTGAGCTGAAACAATATATTTCATAAAAAGTGATATTTACACTTGCAATTTACCTTCTTGAAAAAATTTTAAAAAATGTTGTGAGATAATACATATGTGACAAGAATATACAAAAAAAGAAAGGTTTCTGATATAATGTAAATCTAC
>ERZ773021.139-NODE-139-length-55052-cov-4.73055_pt1 | contig 55052 bp, 59 predicted proteins | sample MGYA00511668_ERZ773021 | MGnify/ENA primary metagenome ERZ773021 (study PRJEB29015, sample SAMEA2737961) | human oral metagenome | biome: human oral; feature: human-associated habitat; material: dental | place: China | collected 2032 ...
AGGCGGATATCATAATGTGTAGCTTTTGGTCATTTTGTTATTTAGATAAAGTGAAGCCTTCAAAAAACAATTGTATATTCAAGGTAACCGATGAATTTCACAACTACCTGCTTTCCATTATAGAAAATAGCGATAGTCCTTTAAAAGAGAAATTGATAGAATACGCAAAATTATTCTACGCTCCGCACACTACAACCCCTTACGAAGTAGCACATCCTAATAATTTTTCATTCAAACATCCAGAAGAAGCTGAACTGAGTCAGCAACTCTACGATTTTGTCTGTAAGGCAGCGGAAGCTACAGGTTGTAGGGTGAAGTAGAGGTCAGACATCAGGTATCAGGGGTCAGGTATCAGGGGGCAGACTAGTCAGAAGAGTCCGACTTGTCAGATATTCTTACCTCTAAACAACCTCTAAAAAATAGTCCAAAATAATTAGAAAATCAGCAAAATGACAAGCCTCATTCACACCATACAGCAAGCCTTTTCTGGCGTTACCTTGGGCAATGGCATAGGGCTCAGCGAGGGCAATGCTATGGATGATTATGCCCCAGCTGAAGAACGCGCCCGCTGTCGCAAGCAAGATGAGCAAACTCATTGGTACAAGATACCTATAGAGCTTCTCAACCAATATTATGTAGCCCTCTGCTATTTCGACCCCGAAGGAATGCGATTTCACCTGCCCGCTTTCCTTATTGCCGACCTACAAGGGCTGTTCCGTTTTGACCTTGTCTATACATTCATCCATTTAGACCGGTACAAAGAGCAACAATTCTCATTGCTAAACGCTCAGCAAAAACAAGCAGTCGCTCAATACCTGCGCTGGATATGCACCGACCCCAATTGTCATACCACTGCAGACGATACCACCGCCATTGAAGAAGCTCTTTTACTATTTTGGGAAACCTAAACTTACCATATTTCTAGTGATAATTACTAATAAATCAAACTTATATGAACTACAAAACGCTTACTACATTATTAGTCTTTGTTCTTTGCCAATTGGCTTGCAACGGACAAAAAAGATTCACTACCCTACCCAAAAAAAACTGGGAATGGTTGAATCTTCACGGCAAAGTTAAAACTATGGAAGTACACAAAAAAATAATGCCTGATTTTATAAAAGAAGGAAGTTCGCAATCTTTTAATAACAATATTTATAGTATTCTCTTTTTCAATACAGATGGTTACCTCTATCAAAAAAAAGGATATTATGATAGTGGAAAACCCTTTGCAACAATAGATTATGTCTATGACGATCAACATAATCTCATTAGTGAAACCGAAGTAACTTTTTCGGATGAAGAAACTCCTTTGCGTAAAGAGGCTGTTCTTTATAAATACAACAACAAAGGTCTACTTATCCAGAAAGATGAATATTTAGGCGATCAGTATGTTTTCAAAACATTGTTTGTTTACGATGAGAAAGGGAGATGCTTACAAGAAAACAAATTTATTCCACCTCCTATTGGCAAAGAAAATGATTTAACCTCACAAACAACTTATTCTTATAATGACAAGTATTATGATCTGGTAAAAACAACTAATTATTTAGAAGGAGAAACTGAAGCTGATGTAGTTAGCTATAAATATGACAACAAAAACAACGTGATAGAATATGCCTTCTGGAAGAAAGCTAAAAGGGTTTTTACCTATAATGAAAATAATGAAGAACTCACTCAAGAGACTTTTTGGGAAGGAAAATCAAAAGATAAAATCATCTATAAATATCAGTATGATAAGCACCACAATCCTGTGAAAATAACACAAGAAGTAGAAGGTGATTTATATAGCATAGAAACAAGAAAATACGAATATTATGAATAATAAAAATCTCCCCCAAAAATGGGATTTCTTTATGTGCCGTATTGAAGGCGTTCCTGCCTCTATACGCACCAATTTAGCTTTGATTGAGGTCGCTCCTCTCGAAGGACTCACACAGCGCTTGCAGTTCTGTATCAAAATGAAAAACCCAACACCTGAAGGCTTTCCTTCTAACGAAGAATATCCTATCCTCTGTGCTATAGAGGACGCTATAGGTGAAAAAGCCGAAGCCGCAGGAGCTGTATTGGTAAGCGTAATAAAATCTGAAGGCGTTTTGGAACTTTGGTTTTATTGCGACAATGCCGAAACTTTAGTAGATATTTGCCAAAAAACACTGGGAAATTTTGAAGGATATTTATATCAAGATTTTTCTGTTGAAGACCCCGAGTGGGAAGATTATTTTGGGTTCCTCTACCCCGATGAGTTTTCTTACCAAACGATGCAAAACCGCAAAGTGCTAATGCAACTCGAAAAGAATGGCGATAAAATGGAGGTGCCTCGCGAAATCGACCATTTTATCTACTTCAAAGAAGCTGCTCAGCAACAGGCTTTTGCCAAAGAAGCTGAAGCCAAAGGTTTTAAAGTGCGTTTTAACGATGATGAATTTGTGGAAGATCGAAAAGCAGAAGGAAAAGAATATCCCTATATGGTAGAAGCTACTCGTGAAGATAGTCCGTTGGCTATCAATGATATTGTATGGGATTTGTTAGAACTTGCCTCTCCTTTTGAAGGTGAGTACGACGGCTGGGGCTGTGTAAACGTACAATAAGAAGTACGGTTAATTGTTAATTATTAAATTGTCAATTGTTAATTGAAAAATGAAATATTCAAAAATAATCGATGCTGTTTATGAGGAAGTATTAAAGGGCGAAAATGCCGGCACCGTCCCTACCTACATTCCCGAATTAGCACAAGTAAACCCCGAACAGTTTGGGGTCTATTTCTATAGCCTCAACAAGCAATCTTATGGCATAGGCGATTGCGATGTAAAATTTTCGGCGCAGAGTATCGCCAAGGTGCTCGCCCTCTCTTTGGCATATAGTATCATAGGCGACCAGCTTTGGCGTCGCGTAGATGTAGAACCCTCAGGTACCTCGTTCAACTCTCTCGTCCAATTAGAAGCCGATAATGGTATTCCGCGTAATCCGCTCATCAATGCAGGGGCGATAGTAGTGTGTGATATTTTGCTCTCTATTTTAGAAGATGCCGAAGCCGATTTCCTCACTTTTGTACGCGAATTGGCTAACGATGATAGCATCAACTATTCTATTTTAGTAGCCGAATCCGAAAAATCAGTAGGATATCGCAATTTTGCCTTGTGTTATTACATCAAGTCGCTCGGGAATATCGAAAACGACCCTATCGAGGTGCTCAACTTCTATTTCAAACTCTGTTCTTTGGAACTCACTTGCAAATCGATGGCGTATATATTCTCATTTCTTGCCAACGATGGGATCCGTATGCACGACCGCGTGCAAATCCTTACCGAAACCTGTACCAAGCGCGTAAACGCCCTAATGCAAACCTGCGGATTTTATGACGAATCGGGGGAGTTTGCTTTTAAAGTAGGTTTGCCAGGCAAGAGTGGAGTAGGAGGGGGGATTGTTGCCCTATTGCCCAATCATTACAGCATAGCGGTATGGAGTCCCAAACTCAACGACAAAGGCAATTCATATAGAGGAATGAAGTTCTTAGAAATGTTTACTGCCCAAACGCATACCTCTATTTTTTAGTTATATTGTAGGGGCGTTTTGCAAACGCCCTTATAAAATAAAAACGTTTTGCAAACGCCCACATAAATAAAACTTTTTGGACACCCTCTTATAAAATAAAACATTTTCGAACATCCTCTTATCGCTACACTTTGCCAAAGGTGCGAGCCGCACAGGCTGGAAACTTAGGCAAAGTTGACTACTCTGATTATCAATCTGTTGGTAATTTTTTTGTTTGACTATATAAAAATAGAACTATGAAAAGAATTGTATTTTTCCTTTTATTACTAATATTTATAGCTTGCTCTAAAAATGTAAATATAAAAAAAGTAGGTAATAGTTTTTTTGAAAATGATGTATATATAGACAGTCAAGGTTGTCAATATATAAAGATAACAGAAGATTATAAGCAAGTGAAAGATAATCTTTTTGAAGATAAACAAGGGAATTTGTATATACAAGGAACTAACAATATGATCTTTTACTATTCTCGTCCAATATACATATCAGAGCTTTATGCAATGAACTCTGATAAATTAAAAATAAAGGACATTGTAGATAGAGATACGTATGAAAAATTAGCAGATACAGGTTTTTCAAAAGATAAGCAATTCTTATACCTATTAAAAGAGTGGTCAGACAGATGGGAATTACATATTATTAGCAAAGACCCCAATAAATATAAACTCATTTGGAAAAATTGCAGATATTATCTTTATTCTGATGGTAAATATTATTTGAATCAAGATGTTTTTACAGAAGAAGAATTGAATATGCCTCAAAAATAACAAATGTGGACTTTTACTTTATTTAAACAGCTTCGGATATGAAAAATTCTATAAATAAATTTAGTGCACTTCTGTTTTTACTATTAGGGGGAGCTAATTGCACTAACAACACACCTAAGCAACAAGAAAATGTGATTATTACTCCTGATCCTCACCTAAAAAAAGAAGTGGTGGTACAATTAGATAAAATCAATAACAAAGAGGCTAAACTAACAATTGCTAATTACTTAGACGAACCTATTTCCACAAATATGTTTGTGATATATACAGATATATTGGTTTTAGAATTTCAGGCAAATGATACTATAAGAGAAATGACTTGTGTAGCTCCACCTATGCGTCCCATTAACATAAGAGAATATGATACTATTTTAGCTCCTAATGCTAAAATAGAAACACTTTCTTCTATGGCTGTAATGAGAGAATGTGAGGAAATTTTTAAAATAACAGAACCCAACATAAAAATGCGTGCTGCCATTTGGTTCAAATATGTGAATCGAGATGAAAAGTTTATTCAGCGTTCTAATTGGATTATTTATAAAAATGAAGGGCATTATACCCCTAAGTAACGTGAGTTCGGCGTAAGTAATTATTTAACAATCAGTAAAATATTTTTAATCTCCCACAAAAATAGTAGCTAAAGTTTTTAATTTTTTAGTTACACTGTAGGGGCGTTTTGCAAACGCCCTTATAAAATAAAACGTTTTGCAAACGCCCCTATAAAATAAAACGTTTTGCAAACGCCCCTATAAAATAAAACTTTTCGGACACCCTCTTATAAAATAAAACATTTTTGGACATCCTCTTATAAAATAAAACATTTTTGGACATCCTCTTATAAAATAAAAACTTTTAAAGATAGTCGATTTTCTTCGTAATTCGTAATTCGTAATTTCCAACCCTTATTTGTTTTATTTATAAATAATACGTACTTTTGCACCCGATTTTATGATTTCTATATGAAAACATTGGGTGTTTTTATACTTTTATCTTGGCTATCTACCTCTTTTGCTTTTGCTCAACAAAATGAACAACAGAAAGATACCATTCAAAAATTAGACGAAGTAACGGTATCGGCTCAGCAAATATTAGGTAGCAAGTTTCAGGCGCGCAACCGTACGGGATCAGCGTATTACATCTCTCCTCAAGAAATTCAAAAAATGGGCTATACTGATATCAACCGTATGCTCAAAGCCGTCCCTGGGGTGAATGTGTACGAAGAAGACGGTTATGGCTTGCGACCTAACATCAGTTTGCGAGGCACTAAAGCAGAACGAAGTGAGAAAATCACCCTGATGGAGGACGGTATTTTGGCGGCTCCTGCTCCTTATGCAGCCCCTGCGGCTTACTATTTCCCTAATGCGGCTCGTATGCAAGCGGTGGAGGTGGTGAAAGGCAGTAGCCAAGTGCAATACGGTCCGTTCACTACTGGTGGGGCTATCAATATGGTATCCACGGCTATCCCTACTAAATTTTCAGCCAAACTAAGTGCTTCTAGTGGAACTAACAACACCCTTAAAACGCACATCAACGCAGGCGACAGTAAAAAACACTTCGGCTATATGGTGGAATACCTCCGCTACCAGTCCGATGGCTTCAAACATTTTGAAAACAAACAAAATGCAGGCTTCAAACGCAATGATTTGATTGCTAAATTCAAAGTGAATACCGCTAAAACCGAAGGGGCTAACCACTCTTTTGAACTGAAAGCGGGCTATGCCGACGAAGATTCTAACGAAACTTACGTGGGTCTCACGCAATCCGATTTTGCTCGAACGCCTTTCTTGCGCTATGTAGGCTCTCAAAAAGACCACCTCACAACCCAACACACCCAGTGGGTGGGCACTTACCTTCTTCAGTTTTCTAACCGACTAAAATTCACTACTCACTTCTATTACAATACCTTCTTCCGCAATTGGTACAAACTTGAATCGGTGAAATACGGCACTTCAGCCAACGAAAAACGCACCATTGGGCAAATTCTCGCCGATCCCGAAACTAATGCTCCTTATTTTGATATACTTTCAGGTAAAACCGATAGTCGCGTGTTCTACAACGACTACGAACGCTTGAAGGACAACCCTGGGCTGTTTGTGCGTGCCAACTACCGCAACTATTTCTCTCGTGGCGTGCAAACCAAAGCGGAATACAAAGCGATATGGGGTAATTGTTATTTAGACAATGAATGGGGGCTGCGTTACCACACCGATGAAGAAGACCGCAACCAGTGGGACGATATCTATGCAATGAAAAACGAGCAAATGCAACTCCTCTGGAAAGGAGTGCAGGGCAGTCAGGCGAATAAAATCACTCGTGCCAATGCCTTAGCGGCTTATTGGCTTTCTAAACTGACTTATAAACAGCTCACTGTAACTGCGGGTTTGCGTTTTGAGCATATAGAATTGTTAGAAAAAGATTATACTACTGCCGATACCCGCCGTACAGGGCAAAAACGCATAGAAACTACCAATGTAGCCAATGCCGTAATACCCAGTTTGGGGTTGCACTACAACCTAACCGATGGGCTGTCTGCTTTTGCTGGTGTACACAAGGGCTTTTCACCCCCAGGGGTGAGTAAAGAAAAGCGTGTGATGGACAGAAATGGTAATATCACCCTACTCACCGAAAACCAAAAACCCGAAAGCAGTATCAACTTTGAAGCGGGCTTGCGTGTGAATTATAAACAACTAAAAACGGAATTTATAGGTTTTTACAATAACTACAGCAATATGTTGGGCAGTGACCTTGCAGCTATGGGCGGTACAGGTACCCTCGAACAGTTCAACGTGGGGGAAGCTGTCGTGAAAGGAGCTGAGTTTATCGCACAATACCAGCCATTCCCTGAGGAATCTCCTATAAAAACCCCCTTACAACTCTCCTACACCTTTACCGATACCGAGATGAAAAACTCCTTTGAGAGCAACTCTTGGGGGCGAGTGATTGCGGGTGACGAAATTCCTTATATCAATCGCCATAGCCTCAACTTGAGTATAGGAGCCGAGTACAAAAAATACGAACTGAATATAGGTATTCGCTATAATGGTGCTGTGCGCACTGAACCAGGGCAAGGACTTATCGCCGAACGTCATAAAATTCCTGCCTATACCATTATTGATGTTGCTGCTAAAGCGCATTTCGCTCGCCGTTTTACCCTCACCCTAAATGCTATCAACCTTACCAATCGCACTTATTTGGTGTCCCGTCACCCTTCAGGATTGCGTCCAGGGCATCCTTTGGGTATTTTTGGTGGCATCATTTACAAAGTAAATTAACGATGAACAAACTGTCATACATATTTCTTTTTCTCCTCGTAAGCCTATCTGTTAGCGCTCAAACCTTTACCCTCAAAGGAACGGTGAAAGAAACCAATGGCACTCCGCTGTTGGGGGCGACGATAGTGGTGAAAGAATCACATATAGGTACCAGTACCGATATGGAGGGGCATTTCAGCATCAAAGCGCAAGTAGGGCAAACTCTTGAAGTGAGTTATGTGGGAATGAAAACCCAACGTTTCAAAATCAAAGGGGAGAGCCTGCAAATCGTACTCCAAGAAGAAGCCCAAGCCTTAGAGGGAGTAGTGCTCACGGGCTACCAGAAAATACAAAACCGCGTATTTACAGGGGCAGCTGCTTCGGTGAAGATGGACAATATCAAAATGGAAGGCGTTGCCGATATATCCCGTATGCTCGAAGGGCGTGTGGCTGGGCTTTCTATCCAAAATGTAACGGGCTCTTTTGGTTCAGCACCGCGCATCAATATTCGCGGGGGGGCTTCTATCATAGGCAATGTACAACCGCTTTGGGTAATTGATGGGGCGATTTATGAAGATTTGGTCTCTCTCAGTCTTGATCAATTGGTTTCGGGTGATGCGGTTACCTTAGTGAGCTCGGCTATTGCTGGACTCAACGCTACTGATATAGAGGATATACAAGTGCTGAAAGACGCATCGGCTACTTCTATGTATGGAGCTCGCGCCCTCAATGGGGTGATTGTTATTACAACCAAATCGGGCAAACGCGATACGCCTAACCGCATTACGTATAGCTACGAACAGAGTTTTCGCACCATTCCCTCCTATAAAGATTTTGACTTGCTGAACTCGCAAGAAACGATGTCGCTCTTGCAAGAGATGAACAGCAAAGGCTATTTCAATTTGCAAAACACCCTCTACGGCAGGCGCAGTGGCATTTACTACCAGTGGTATAAGGGCGTGAGTACCATCAACCCCAACACCGGCAATTACTACTACCCCAATACACCAGCAGCTCAAGCTGCCTTTATGAGAGAACGCGAATATGCCAATACCGATTGGTTCAAACATCTTTTTTCTATCAACCCTATACGCAGCCACACTATTACATTTAGCGGAGGAGGCAAAAACAGTACAAGTTATGCTTCTTTGGGCTATTATTACGACAGTGGCTGGACAATTACCGATAATGTGAAACGCATTACTGCCAACCTCAAAAATACTTTTTATATCAACGACCAACTAAAAGCTACTTTTACTGTCGTGGGGAATTTACGCAGTCAGAAAGCCCCTGGCACTTTTGCACAGCGTAAAAACACAGCTGTAGGTGCTTTCGAGCGCGATTTTGATATCAATCCTTTTTCGTATGCTTTAGGTACCTCGCGCACCTTGCGACCTAAAGATGCGCAGGGTAATTTGGAGTACTACCGCAACAACTGGGCGCCTTTCAATATTTTGGAGGAATATCGCAACAACTATATGAAAATCGATGTACTCGACTTCAAAATACAAGCTGAAGCCTCTTACAAGCTCAATCCACATTTAGAAGTTACTGCCTTAGTATCCGCGCGCCAAGCACAAACACAATCATCGCATTACATTACCGAAAATTCTAATGTTATCAAGGCGTTTCGCGCCAATGAAACCCCTCAGGTAGCCAATGATAATATCTATTTGCTCAAAAATAAGGACAACCCTTTAGCACCTCCACAAATAGCGCTCACCAATGGGGGTATTTTCAATAAAACCGAAACCTCTCTCAAAAGCTATATGGGGCGCTTGGCGGTTGATTATCACCGCACCTTGCGCGAAGACCACGATCTCAAAGCTTTTGGTTTTGCCGAAATTCGCTATGCCGACCGTACTGTTACGCCTTTCCAAGGCTACGGCATTCAGTACGATCGCGGCAATCAGGTATTTACCAATCCGCTTATCTTTCAAAAGCTCCTCAACGAGGGCAACAACTATTTCGCACTTACCGAGAAGTACGACCGTGGCATCACCTTTTCTGCCAGTGGTACGTATGGCTATAAAGGTAAGTATATCGCCAATGCCGTGCTGAACTACGAAGGGTCTAATACCGCTGGTCGTGGTACGCGTTCGCGCTGGTTGCCTACGTGGAATGTGGGGGCAAAGTGGAATATAGACCGCGAAGATTTCTTCAACAGCAAAAACATCAGTACCCTTGCCCTGAGAGCCAGCTATGGGCTTACTGCCAAAATGAACGAGCAAGCGATAAATTCTTATAGTGTATTCCAAAACTATGTGCAAAACCGCTACCGCTTTAGCGATAGAGAGAACGCCTTGCGCTTGCTGCACTTAGAGAACCGCGACCTCACTTGGGAGAAGATGTATGAGCTGAATCTCGGTGTCGATGCAGGATTTTTCAACAATCGCATCAGTATGTCGGTAGATGTTTATCAGCGTAATTCATTCGACCTTATCGACCTGATTCGCACCTCGGGCATAGGCGGTGAATACTATAAGTACGCCAATTTTGGCGATATGCGCACCCGCGGTATAGAGTTATCTCTGAATACCAAAAACATACAGCAGCAAGATTTCCAATGGGCAACTACTATCTCGTTCAGCTATATGAACCAAAAGATTACCCGTTTGCTCAACACCCCCAACACTTTTGATATGGTATCAGGTACAGGGCGCGGCAATATCGTGGGCTACCCTAAAGGATCATTGTTTTCGTTCAACTATCAAGGAGTGAACCACCAAGGCTTACCTACTTTTGATTTTGGATTGTATCCGCTCAACAACCGTGCGAATGCTAATGTAGTAGGCGCTGATTTTCTGGATACACAGTACTCAAAATCTTACCTTATCTATCACGGATCGGTAGAACCCAATGTAATTGCAGGGCTCTCTAACACTTTTACTTATAAAAATTGGGAAGCCTCTTTCTTTATCTCGGCGCAAGCGGGTAATAAAATCCGTTTGAACCCTACTTTCGATCCCGCTTTTGGCGATTTGAATGTCTTTTCTAAAGAATATTACAATCGCTGGTTGCATCCTTACGATGAGCTCCGTACCGAGGTGCCCTCATTGCCTTCACAGAGTCTTATCAACCTTATTGGCAAGGAGAATATAGAGCGCGCTTATAATACATACAACTATTCTCAAAATCGCGTAGCTGATGGCAGTTTTGTGCGTATGAAGAGTATATCATTGGGCTACCGCGTACCTAAAAAGGCTTTGGAACGCTATGGTATGAGCAGCCTTACGGTGCGAGCGCAAGCCACTAATCCATTCCTTATTTATTCCGATAGCAAACTCAACGGTCAAGATCCTGAGTATTACAAGTCTGGAGGGGTATCATTGCCTACCCCCAAACAATATACCTTGGCATTCCAAATAGGATTTTAATGAATTAACAATTAACAATTGAAAATTAATAGTTTAAAACTGAATGAAACATTTAATTTACATATTTTCTTTGTTATTGCTAAGTTGCAACTATTTAGACAAAGACCCCGATGCCTCTCTGAACGTTCCCCTCGATTCGGAAGAAAAAATAGCCGAGCTTCTTACGGGGGCTTACCCCGATGCGAGCTATTTTCCTTTCCTTGAAACCCGCACCGATAATGTAGCCGAACGCGAAAATGGTGTGCATACTCGTTTGAACGAAGCGATGTACCGCTGGGAAGATGAAGACCAAGAAGACCTTGATGCGCCTTTGTTCTATTGGAATAGTTGTTACCGAGGCATTGCACAAGCTAATAAAGCCTTAGAACTTTTAGCTCGCTATCCCAAAACCGAACGCGTAAAAGCGCTTTATGGCGAGGCTTTCTTGCTCAGGGCTTACCTGCACTTTATGCTCGTGAATATTTGGGCAGAGCCCTACAAAGGCGAAGCCTCTAAAAACGATATGGGGATTCCTTACCTCACTACGCCCGAGAAAAACGCTTTGGTAGAATACAATAGAGGCACTGTGTATGAGGTCTATCAGAAGATAGAAGAAGACCTTAAGTTAGGAATTACCTTAGTAAGTGATGCCTATTACGCCAAACCTAAGTTTCATTTCAACAAGCGTGCTGCTTATGCTTTTGCCTCGCGTTTCTATCTGTTTAAAGGCGAATGGCAAACCGTGATAGACTATGCCAACTATGTACTTACGCAACCTAAAACGCAGTTGCGCCACTGGAAAAAAGACTATTACGATGTGTATGCTTTCAATAACCGCCCGTATCTCTATCAGCGTTATACACAGCCTGAGGAAGAAGCTAACCTGCTCATCACCACCGTGCAATCGCGTTGGGCAAGAGAGCTCCCTACAGCTAAATACGGCTTTACTACCCAACTGATGAACAATAACGCTGCCTACTACACGCCAGCGACCTCACCTACTCCCGTGTACAATGGGATGTATATCGCCAAGTTTGATGAGTTGTCGCTCTTTGGTAGCACTGGTAGTAAACCTACTGATTTGTACGTGTCGAACGTACTGTTCACCACTGATGAGGTGATGCTCAACCGTATGGAAGCTTATGCAATGCTCAAAAACTACAACCAACTACTCTTAGAATATCGCGAATTTCAAAAAATAAAGTTCGATAATCCTCGTAATATCACCGTGGAAGACCTCATCGCCTCTACCGATGACGATTATCGCAACTACTCGCCTTTCTATGGGCTTAGCATTCGTCAGTTAGGAGCAATCAAGAATATCGCTTTTCTGCGTCAATGGGAATTTATGCACGAGGGAATGCGTTGGTTAGACATCAGGCGTTTTTATACCCCTGTAAATCGCACTAATGAACCCCTCCAAAAAGAGGATTTGCGCAAAGTGATACAACTCCCCATAGAAGCCATCAATCGTGGCTTGCCTGCAAACCCGAGATAAGTGAAAAGTGAATAGTGAAAAGTGTTACAATAAATAAAGCATCTTTTTTGCGGATTGTTCCCCTTCGGGGGAACGGGGGCTATTCATTCACGACAAGCAATAAATAAAACTTATATGAAAAACCTTTTAAAAATAACACTCATTACGGTATTAATCCTCACAGTGAGCTGTCAGCGTGAAAAACTTTCTACACAAAGCGTTGTAGATACCGAAACCACTCAGCAAGCCTATACCGATTTAGACAAGTGGATAGAAACCAATATCACCTTGCCTTATGGCATTGCTGTGGAATACCGTTGGGACAAAAACACTGCCCCTAAAGGCACCTATACCTATCCGCCCGAAGTAAGCAAAGTAAAACCGGTACTCGAGGCTATTAAATACCTATGGCTCGAACTCTATAGTGAGCCCTCTTTAGGAGGGGCTAATTTCTGGAAAGGGAAAGCTCCTTTAAAAATATACCTCTACGGCGGTAAAAACATTGATGGCAACGGACAAGAGCTCATCAATAGCAGTGCGGTAGGGCGTGAATTTCATTTGTATAACATCAATAATTTCGACCCTCGCGACAAGGATAAAGTATATGTGCTGATGCGCATTGTACATCACCAATTCGCTCGCTTATTAGGCGATGAAATATATCCTTACGACCGTCAGGCGTTTTTGAATATCAGTCAGAAGGATTATCGCGCAAGTTCTAACAAACAGCTATACGGTTTTCCTAATGATGATACTGCCCTTTATGCCTTACAGTATTACCCCAAAAAGCGCGATAGGAATATCTGTACCACTGCCTTGCCTTTTCAGTATTTTGCATCGCTCACCCAATGTCAAAATGCACACACCCAAGCAGGTATAGATGAGGAATGCTACTATTGTAATTTTACCCAAAGCACGCCCAATCACTACGGATTTATCACCTTTCAAGCAATGCTTTCAGCCGAAAACGATTTTGCCGAGATGATAAGCGTTCCCCTCACCAATCTCAACACCCAGATAGAGATAGCTAAAAATATTGCGAAGACTCCTGTAGATAGCACTGATGAAGAAGCACAACGAGCAGCCTTATCGTATAATAACCTACTCAAAAAAGAAGCTTTCATAGCCGATTATTTCAACAAAAAAGTAGGGTTCAGCTTGAAGCGTTTACAGCTCTTAAGCCTCCAACGCCTCAACCGTTTTAATAATAGGTAAAAGTGAAGAGTCTATAAAATAAATGAATCATATATGAAATATCTTTTAACAACAGCATTTATTGCGTTTCTTTTGGCATCTTGCCAAAAAGACCACAATGTTTTTGAGCAATCGCCCTCAGAGCGAATGCTCCAGCAGCGCATTGCCTTGCAAAAAGAACTTACCGAAGCGCCCTACGGCTGGAAAGTGCTCTACTTCCCCCGTACTGATTCATTGCTGTTTGCTACCCCCACCAAAGCTGAAAAACGAAGTGATTCGCGTTATGTAGAAAAACTCTTAAACCAAGGTTTTGGCGGTTTCTATTTCCTGATGACCTTTCACAAAGACAATACAGTAGCCATACAAGCCGACACCCATAGCGAAACACTGCAAACCGTCAAAACAAGTGAATACACTCTTAGCCAAGAGGCGCAGTTACAGCTCTCGTTCACTACCTATAACTACGTTCACCAATTGGTAAACAACCGCTTTCGCGCCGCTGCCGATTGGCTGTATGTAGGTAAAGACACCTTGCAGAATATGGTCTTCAAAACAGCCTCGTATGCCGACCCTGCCCGCGAGTACATAGTGTTTGAAAAACTCAAAACAGCCAGCGATAAACAACAGTTCTTGCAAAAAGCCTATAACAACCGACTCTTTTTCGAGCAGATGCAAAACCCTCAAATAGTCATCAAGCGGGGGAGCAAGATCTACTACCAAAGTGATGTATACCTAAAAGGCAATAGCTTTGGTCTCAACACACCTTTCTTAGAGGGATTTGTTGCCAATAGGTATTACGTATTTGAGTACCGCACTAATCCGCAGGAAGATCCCTCAACAGGCAGGTATAAAAGTCAGTTTATAGGCTCAGGCTATGTAGGCACTGAAAGCGGACTCACCTTTAGAGCAGGCTTGCGCTACAACAAGTCGATTATATTCTACGACTTTGTGAGAGAAGGTAACCGCTTTGTAGCCCATCATCGTGATAGCAAAGGAATTGCCACTGGCTACACTGCTGAAATATTTGAAAATTGATAAAATGAAATATATAAACAGTATCATTGCGCTTTTGCTGCTCATAGCCTGCAATAGCAAAGAAGAAGATCCTACTCCAGAGGATTACCAAAAGCTATTTCCTTTCAAAGGAATTGAAAAACCTACTATCAACTACGAAGATCTTGTGCATAAACAATGTGATATAGAACATTTTGTATACCCAAGTATTGATGCCCCCCAAGAAGCACGTGAGTATACCATAACCCTCACTTATCAATGTCAGCGAGGAGAAGGCAATACCCGCGATCCGCGTTATTATGTGTGTTATGTAAATGCCAATAAAGAGCGCGTGGTACTCAGTGCCACCACTACTGCACAAACGCTTACCTTTACCCTCCCTTCAGGGTATCCGCTGTATCTCGGTGTGTATGGAGGGGGAGAAAGAGAATCGCGCGTGAGTGCCCAGCTCACTGCGGTAGATACCCAAGGAGTGGTGAATATCCCCACCTTGCAGTACATCGCAGCCCAAAACACCGATGGTACCGATAATATAACCCCTTATTGCGAATATATAGTATTGCCTTAAGATGATGAAAACAAAACATATACTATCATATTTTTCACTGCTATTAGTAACAATAGCTTGCCAAAAAGGCGAAGGTGAGACTGTAGAAACTGCTAATATCTTGCGTCCGCAAGCTGATATCCCCTACACTTTCAGCCGCAATGGGCAGTCGAGCGTTGATGAACACAGCGTGAGCTTGTTGCGCGAACCTTTGGAGATTATCGAAAGGCGTTTGCTCAACGGTGCTATTTCTAATTTTACTTACGACGAAATTTTGCGTTACTACAATGAGGGGACTTCCTACGTAAAACCCGCTGATGAGGTAGCCTCCTCACCTTTGGCTGCTACTGCCCAAGTGAGAGAAGATGTAAAAAATCTCTTTCTCGTAGCCAAAAATATTCCGTTACGTGAAGCCCAGCAAGGCGTTTCTGGTGATGCAGGTCGTAGAATAGGCGATGCCGATCGCGTGTATGTAGATGAAAAAGGTGTTGCCCCTGCACAAGTGTTTATATACACTATAAACGGAGCTCTCTATTTAGATAAAATCCTCTTGTACCATTTAGACGAACGTTTTTTCTCCGATGCTACCCTGCGTCGCGAACACCAAAACGTAGTCTTGCCTGCTGGTGAGAACTACACCCAACTCGAACATCATTGGGATCTAGCTTATGGCTACTTCCTGCATCTGCAATCGCTCACCCAATCCGATGGAGTAGCTGCTTTGGCAGGCGCCGAACGCAAAATTCGCAATGCTTTTGTACAAGGGCGCATAGAGTTAGGGCGCTATCGCTATGAAGCCTTATACGAGCAAATGTACATCATTCGCAAAGAACTCTCCAAAGTGATGGCTATTCGCACCATTCACACCCTTATGGGGGCAAATACCCTTGCCAATTACATCGAATCGCCTAAGCAGGCTTTCAAATACTTGTCGCAAGGCTATGGCTTTATATACGCGTTGCAATTCACTCGTAAACCCGATGGCAGTCTTTATTTCACTTACGACGAAGTAAAAGCCCTCCAAAACCAACTTATAGCAGGCACCGGACTTTGGAATAAATCCCGATTGTTAGCCCCTGCTGAAATTGTAGGTTCACTTAAAAATATCACACAACAAATCGCTGAACGTTACCAGTTATGACAAAAAATATACTCTTATGTCTCTTTGCCATAGTGCTATGCGCCTGCGAAGACAAAACAGATACCTCCGAGCCTATCAAAATAGGCACCGAGAGCAGCTCGCTCACTCAGCTCACACTCTACCCTCAGAGTCAGCACGATATATTGCTCTCAGGGGGCAACCACAAGTACACAGTGAATGTTGCGAACAGTCGTTTGGCAAGTGCTTCTATCAGTCAGGATACCCTGAAGATAAAGAGTTTTCAAGAACAAGGAGCTACTTATGCAATCATTCATTCACACGACCAAACCGCGCGCTTGGAGATTAACGTCCGCCCTAACGAACTCAGTTTTTCAGCTGAAGAAGTAACCCTTGCCCCTACCGATATCAATAAAACCATACGCTTAGGAGGCGGCGATATTGTGAGCCTCACCACTACCGACCCCGATGAAGTGATGAAAGTTACTTGGAAAGGCAGTAGTGGGATTATAGAGATAAGAGGCAAAGCCGAAGGGGTAGCCACCCTCACCGCTACCTCGGCAGGACTCGCCCCTAAAGAGCTGAAAGTGAAAGTGCGTTGTATAGACGAAAAAGGCTTTCTCAATCAGTTGGGCGTATACCAGAACACCAGTCGCTCACTTAGCCAAGCTATCAACCCAGCGCGTATTGTTAAAGACCCTACCACAGGCACTTTCTTTTCGGGGCGCACTAATGTCAATGCGCTTAACAATTGGTATTACAAAATTCCGCCTATTGAGCATCCAGTAGCAGGCACTTATATCAATTTACTTATCGAATACAAGAAGTTAGGTGGAGTAGCTACTCGCGAAAACCTTAAATTTTATGTAGAAGAAGTGCGTACCGCTACCCAAGAAGTAGTTTTGCGCGGTAAAACCCTAAAAATAGTAGTGCCCTATTACAATTTATAATTGACAAAAAACAAACCCATAGAGTCTAATTTTAATTTTATATATATTTTTTATGAAAAACCTCAGATTTTTAACCTTAGGGCTTGCCTTGATAGCCCTTCTTTTTACAGCTTGTAAAAAAGATGATAACAACGGTGGCGAACAAGCCCCTCAGCGACTTACTTTAGAGAAATCGGCAGTAACCGTAAAGCAAACTGAAAGCGCTATCGTGCGCATCACAGCGGGCAATGGCGGTTATAAAGTAGAGAGCGCCGATAAAAACATTGCTACAGCAGCAATCGAGCAAAACAACTTGAAAATCACAGCAATAGCCGAAGGACAAACCACTCTCACAGTATCCGATGCTAAAGGACAAAAAGCTGCTATAGCTATAACCGTTGAAAGCAATATCGACCCTAGCGAAAGACTTTCGGTAGAAAAACAAACACTCACCCTTGTAAACGGAGAAGAAGAAGTGAACAGAATCCTCAATGCCGAACACAATGGCAATATGAATCTTTCTTTTACAATCAGTCCTGCAGGAAGTGTGAGTATCACTGTGGAAACCCGCATTGTAAATGGTAACCCCGACGGTAAAAACCTACGTGTAAAAGCTCTTAATGTAGGTACTGCTCAAATAGCAATAAAAGATAACACAAACAATCAAACTACTTCTTTTAAAGTAACTGTTACCGCTGCCGAGCTTACCATTGCTAAAACTGCTGCCGAAATAGAAGCTGAAGCAACTACTGAAATCCGTATCAACACTGGTAACCCTGATTATACCATTACTTCTTCAGCTGATAATATTGCAACTGCTGAGGTAAAAGAAAAAACTGAAAAAGTAGCAGGTAAAAACGATACGCACCACTATGTAATTATCAAAGGAGTAGCTGCAGGTACTGCTACTATCACCCTTAAAGACAGCCAAAACAAAACAGTAGCCATCACTGTAACCGTAAAAGCTAAAGATGATATTTTTGATGTAGATGGTAATGGTGTAGTAACTTTAAAAAATGGGGCTACCGCCAAAGGAGCTATTACTATCCCTGCTAATGGACTTCATATTTGGTCAGGAGCTTTTAGAGATGCTACTCAAATCACTTCTGTAGACTTAAATAACGTAACTAAAATAGGGGGAAGTGCTTTTAATGGGGCTACTAATCTTACTTCAGTAACAATGAATAAAGTTACCGAAATAGGTCCGGTGGCTTTTGTTAATTGTCCTGCTTTAAAAACAATTATTGTAAAAACTACTACTCCACCAACAGTAACTCGTTCAACGTTTATAGGAATAACAGGAGCAACTGTTTATGTGCCTAAAGGTGCTAAAGCAGCCTACGACGATCATTCTTTATGGAAGAAATTAGGAACTATCAAAGAGCTTGAATAATAATCTAATTCATCAAATTAAAAACGGAGTCGCAATCCTGCGACTCCGTTTTTATGTATATTTTAAAAACTAAAATTAGATTTCTTCTAATGGTCGTTGTTTGGAACTTCTAAAGTGATGGATTTCTATAGTGTTTTCCTCTTTTTTCTTGAATTCTTTTAAAAACATCTTCACTTTTAGAAGTTATTCCTAACTTTGATTGCTCTTTTGAAATAGCTATTTTTCTAAGGTCTTCTTCTGTTAGGTCATCTTCTTCATACATACTAATAACATTTAGCATATAGTTGTATTCTTCTTCTGGAATTAACCTAAAAGAATTTCCTTTTTTGTCCGTTAGAACTTCAGGTTCCTGTAATAAAACTGCTACACTCATAATCCTGATATTTTTTGCAAAGGTAATAATTATTTTTCAATCAATAATGTTTCATTCTCCTAAACTCTCTTTGATGTTGATGAGTGTTTGTTTGATATGTTCTAATTTCTCTATAAGGGCGAAATTGTCGAGTGTTTTTTGTTTTTCTTCTTTCAGGCGTTGGCGCGCTCCTTCAAGGGTAAAGCCACGCTCTTTTACTAAGTGATAAATCAGCTTGAGTTTTTGAATGTCGTCTGCTGAAAATTTCCTACTGCCTGAGGTTGTTTTACGCGGACTGATAATCTCAAACTCCTTTTCCCAAAAACGTATCAGCGAGGCATTTACGCCAAATGCCTGCGCTACTTCGTTGATACTATAATAGAGTTTTTCGGGCAAGTTGATATTAGGCATATTAGGTTTCAGGGGTTAGGTTTCAGGTTTCAGGTTTCAGGGGTAGGGGTTCTGATGATTTTTACTTGCTTGATGCGTTTTTTATCAAAGGCTTCTACAATGAATTTGTAGTTATTGAAAAGAATAGGGATTCCTTTTTGAGGGAAATTACCTGCTATCTCTAAAAGGAAGCCGGCAAGTGTTTCGGCATCACCGCGTTTTTCGTCAAAAAGAGCCTCTTCTTCATCGTTGAAATCGAGGATGCGATAGAAATCCTTTAACACTGTTTTTCCTTCAAAAATAAAGGTGTTATCATCTACTTTGAAGTAGGTGACATCATCGTCGTCAAACTCATCGTTGATACTGCCTACAATCTCTTCGATAATATCCTCTAAGGTAATCACTCCACAAGTGCCTCCATACTCATCAACCACTACGGCGAGGTGTATTTTCTTTTCTTGGAACTCGCTGAGCAAATCGTCGAGTTTTTTGTTTTCAGGCACGAAAAAGGCATTGCGTTTCACACTATTCCAGTCGAAGTCGGTTTTGTCTAAGTGAGGCAAGAGGTCTTTGATGTAAATCACCCCTGTGATATTGTCTAAATTCTCGCGATATACGGGAATACGCGAATAGCCTATGGCTACAATTTCGTTGAGCAATTCCTGATAAGAAAGTTCTTCGCTAAGGGCAAAGATATCTACGCGGGGCACCATTACTTCGCGCGTTTCGGTATTGCCAAACGACACGATGCTTTCCAATATTTTCTTTTCCTCATTGGTGGTGTCTTCTTCCGAGGCAAGTTCTAAGGCTTGTGAGAGTTGTCCTATTGAAATATTGCTTTTCTGTTTGCCTAAACGCTTCTGAATCCATACGGTAAAGGCTTTCATCGGTACGCTGATGGGGGTAAAAACTGAATCGAGTACATAGATAAAATAGGCTACGCGCTGTGCAAACTGTATGTTGTTGCGGTTGGCATAGATTTTAGGTAGGATTTCGCCACAGAGCAAGAGTACAAAGGTAACTACCCCTACATCGAGTACAGTTCGCACCCAAGGAGTGGTGATGCCGCCAAAGAGGAAGTCGCCTAAATCTACGAAGAGGAGTACGATAGAGATGTTTACTAAGTTGTTGGCAATAAGCACTGTTGCCAAGAGCTTTTTGGGGTTGTCTACGAGCTTGGCAATGATATTGCTAGAAGGTATTTTCTCCTCGCGGAGGGTATTCACTTCGGCAGGGGTGAGTGAAAAGAGAGCTACTTCGGCTCCTGAGATGAGAGCCGAGCATAGCAATAGCACTACAAACACTGCAAATTGAATAACGATACTCCAATTGATGTCTAAAAAGGACATCAAAGGGAGTACCGACAAAGGTTCTGTTTCCAAAATATTATTATTTCGTTACACATTTAGAAAGGCGGCTGGGTACTTACGGGCGGTTCGTACGCCTTAGGTTCAGCCGTTTTTGGGGCGGGTTTAGGTTGCCCGTCGCGTTTGGGGTTTGGTAGGAAAGTTACATCAGTAGCGTGGATTTCAGTCATATAGCGCATTGCGCCGTCTTCCGTTTGCCATTTGCGCGTTTTGATGCGCCCTTCCACATAGATAAGGTCGCCTTTGTGAGTGTATTTTTCTACGAGTTCAGCGAGCTTGTTGCGCACGATGATAGTATGCCATTCGGTACTGCTCATACGCTCATTAGTAGCGCGGTTAGTGTACTCATCATCAGTGGCTAAGGGGAACTGACCAATGCAGTTGCCTTCGCTAAAATACGTAAGTTTTACAACATCTCCCATACGACCTATGAGAATAACTTTATTTAAAGTTCCGTTCATTGATAAAATATATAAATATAGAGTTGATAATCAAAATATTTTTCAAAAGTACAACTTTTTTTCTACTTACCAAAATTTTGGTGATGAAATTTATTTTTTATTGATTTGCTAATTTGTGAATTTTTAATATCTTTGTCGCTTGATAATACCTCATAAAATGAAAATAATTCTTCTCTTTTTACATTTGTGTTGCTGCTGGGCGCTTTCGGCTCAGTCGTTTACGAAAGAAGTGCCTTTTCAGCTCAAGGGCAAAGTGAAAATGCTCTATACTACGATTGTGTCCTTAGAGCCTGGAGTTACATTAGACCAAAACAACGATTTGTACAAACACCAAAAAGTGTATTTTGACGAGCAAGGAAAAGTTGTCAGTAGAACTTTATATAAAGATGATGGTCAAGAAGATGGTACACAGGTGTTTTCGTTTGATAAGAAGGGTTTTTTAACTGAAATGAAGATTACTAACAAAAACAATCTGCTTGCTAATGAGGTACGTACACTGGTGTATAACAAAGAAAAAACTGAGGCAATAGCCAAACGATTTGTCGTTGCCGAAATGCATACTGTTTATCCTACCAAATATGTGTTTGACAAGCGTAAACGCCCTATAGAAATCACTGATTATTTTCCTAATGAGAAGGATATTATCCAAAAAGAGCGTTTTGAGTACAACGCTGCTGGCAAAATAACTGCCAACATCAAAGAACGAATGAACGGGAGTGTGGTGATTAGCACATTTCTTACATATAATGCTCAGAACCAAATTGTAAAGGAACTTACTGAAGTAACCCAAAACGGTAGTACAATTTATAAATTAGAGGCAACTTTTGCTTATACTGATAAAATGGGCTTCCCAACAGAACAAGTAACAGTTATCAATGGAGGTGCCCCTACGCGTTGTAGTTATGAATATCAATGGGATGCAAAAGGCAATTGGACGGAAAAGCGCTTTGTGGTGGACGGCAAGGCAATGGGTGCTGTAAAAAGAGAAATAACCTACTATTGAAATCCTAATTGTAGTTCATCTTAGGAATTACTCTCAAACTTAATCAACGTGAGTTCGATGTGAGAAATGTATGGCTAAATATCTATTAATCAAATAAAGATGATGGCACGAATTACACGGATTTTGATACGAAATGGGGTGCAAATATGGTTGTAAATTATAGTAGATACGAGTTACAAGAAATACTCTAATGGGGTTTTACTTTGTTGTCTTAAAAAATCTTCTATAGGATTTGCTTTACTATCATTTCCATCACATTGATATTGTATAGTTTCTTGATACAAGGTTTGCCCTGTTTGTCCGTCGATCACGAGATTAGTAGTAGGTTTTTGATATACGTCATAAGGATCAAGAGGGAATATCACTAAACGTGTTTAAACTTTTTGAGGAACTTGGAGATAAATCCTAATAGGAGCATTCCAATCCAAGTTACATCAAGATACTCATATCTCATTATCAAACCTTTATATCCGTCAAGCCAACCATTTGCTTGTTCAATCTTAAACCTATTCTTGTACAATTCTTCATCAAAATAAACATCTGGTTGCTCTCCATTATTAAAGCTAAACCTTCTTTTTTACACTTAAAAAGGGAATAATCCAATTATTTATTGTATCTTTGCCCAAAGTTCCTGAATTTTGGTGTTCTTTTTTTTGCAAACACAAAATTACTAATTTTTCGGGAACTTTTATTTTATTATAGGAAAAAGTTTAAACAGCTTCAATGATAGAAAAGTTTCAATATTTTTCATCTAACGGAATATTTTTAGATGTAAATTTAGATATAGATAGTAAAGAAGATTATTTATTTAAGAATAATCCAGAGACAGAAATTTCAAAGTTTTATCAAGCTCAGTCAAGCGGTATAAAATGGATATTTAATCAGAAAACAATTACTATTCACAGGAAAAATACTATAATAAGTGGATACCCCTTTCCTAATCTAGAAAAAGTTCTGATTATCTATCATAATAAAGCTCTGATATACAATCAAGATGGAAAACTACTTTTAGAAATAAATCCTCCCAATACTTATCTATCAGAATTAGCTAAAAAAATGAGAAATAAATTATATTTCAACAGTTATTCCATATATTTTCCTGCTTGGATAAAAAAAAATAATCACCTAATAATGCAAATACAAATAAACTATAATCAAAATTGGTATGAACTAAGAGAACTTGATTGTGAAACAGGATCTTTAGGAAATGTTACTGGAGAGGGAATGAGGTAGCGACCTTATAATAGAAAATGAATAGAAGTATGATTATTAATAACTTCCTAAATAGATTAGAACTATTTTATAGAAATTTTGGTGATGAATGGAAAATTAGTGATTTTTCAGCAAATCGTAACACCCAAAAGATATTAAAAGAGTATTTAATCACTCTTGAAGTAAAAGGAATTATTAAATTTATTGATGATAATAAATTTAAGATAATTAATCTCCCTTCTAAATACAAAGACTAAAAACTTTTTTACAAAATAAAACCATATCTTTAACTCATAAAAAACGTGTTTAAACTTTTTTGAGGAACTTGGATATAAACCCTAATAAGAGCATTCCAATCCAAGTTACATCAAGATACTCATATCTCATTATTAAACCTTTATATCCGTCAAGCCAACCATTTGCTTGTTCAATCTTAAACCTATTTTTGTACAATTCTTCATCAAAATAAACATCTGGTTGCTTTCCATTATTAAAGCTAAATCTTCTTTTTTACACTTAAAAAGGAAATAATCCATTTATTTATTGTATCTTTGCCCAAAGTTCCTGAATTTTGGTGTTCTTTTTTTTTCAAACACAAAATTACTAATTTTCGGGAACTTTTACTTTATTAGACATAATTATCAATGATTTAAAAATTTTTTAAGTGTTAAAATTGGTGTTAAATTTTCGTTAAAACGGGGGGAGGGTAAAAATATTATTGTACTTTTGTCGCATAAATTTTTAAAAAATAAGAACTTTTACGATGAAAAAAATGTTTTTAATCTTAGCAAGTGCGGTTGTTAGTTTAACCGCTTGCAGTAAAGACAGTGAGGGTGATGATTCACCTCCTATTGAAAAACAGCCTTTTAATGCCGTTATTAAAGATGGTTTTAAAGATGAGAATGGGGTAGATCTTTTACCTCCACGGAACATAGGCAATATTAAAGTAGGAGATTACATTCCTTATAATGTAACAATTACTGATGAAGTTGCCGAGCAAGAAGGAGAAACTTATAGAGTAGTAGCTTCAACCTATGATGAAGGTACACATTAAGAAAGATCAGTTAGTTATGATATCTATTTAGCTGACAAGGAAGACCCTACAAAAATGGTTTTACTTCAAAATCCTGAGCAACTTACTTTTAATAAGAGAGGCACTTATAGTTTCTTCATTTATCCAAAAGAAGCTGGTACATATAATTTGAGGTTTTTACTTGAGAAAAGTGTAAATAATCAGAAGATAGGTACTTCTGCTATACCAATAGTAACTTTTAATGCCGTAAAAATCACAGCCTACTCTCACGGGTATTTTACTGGCAAATGGAAATGGGAGTGGAGTGATTCTTTCATTCCTATACCAGAAGAACATTCTGTCAACCGTAGAAAATTCTTCTTTAAAATAGATGATGGATCTACAGAAAAAGATAAGTATTTTCAACCTGATAAGGCAGAAATATTTTACTTTACTGAGTATAACGGAGATAATAGAGGTCCACTGAGTTTTACCGTTGGAGCAGAATATGAGTATTATCCCGAACAAGAAAGAATAGGAGGAATACCTGATCTTCCTTCTTCTAAAATGAACATTTTCATACAAATTAAAAGGAATGGGGAAGACACAGAAACTGTCAAATACTACAATGTAGACATAGAAAACAGACAATAATTTAAATATTAGGAATTATGAAAAATTTAAAATTTATACCAGTAATAGCAATGTTTGCTATATTTATCTCTTGTGGAAAAGACAATGAGAATGGACAAAATAAGGTTGATTTTCCTGAACAACCAGAAAAAACACTATCTTTAAAACCAACGGGAAGAACATCAACAAAGGGGACTGAATATGTTGAAACGTTTCAGAAACAGCTTGAATTAGACCCTCCTCAATTGATAAATAATGATCTAATTAATTCTATCTATCCAGGGAGTGTGCTGGATGGAGGTGATTTTATGAATGCAGTCTATACTAATTTAGTAATTAAAGACCCAAAAGAAATCACACTTTCAACTACTCTAAAAGGTAAGGACTATATTGTTTCGGACAAAGCTCTTCCTGTGTTAAGTGATGTACGTCAGACAATTAATGGATTAGTATACACCAACAGAGGGCAAATAGACTTTAATAACACCTCTTCACTTGTAGATTATACAGCTGAAGAAGTAAACACTAAGGAAAGTTTTAATAAAATTTTTTCTGTACACGTAAAAGCTAATTTCCTAAAAGTTGTAAATGCAGGATTTAATTATAGCCAAGAACATCTAACTATTCATAGTAAAAAATATGTGTTAGTAAAACTACGCCAAATATTCTATACTGTAAGTGTAGACCCAAAATCAGCAGATGAATGGGGTAATATCCAAAGTGTAGGAGCTTATGAACCTGTATATGTAAGCAGTGTAGATTATGGTCGTGTAGCGCATTTATTACTTGAAACAGAAGACGATAAAGAGACTGTAAGAAAAACTATCTCTGGGTCAATTGGAGCTAATATAGGTAAATTTGGAGTTGAAATTTCTGCAGAAAATAAGCAAGAGATCGAGAAATTATTTAACAAAACCAATATGAAGATAATGATTTGGGGAGGAGATTTAGCAAATGCAAAGTTGGTTACTGACTATAATAGCTTTATGGAGTTTTTGAAAAGACCAGCACCAGAAGATTTAGTGAAATCTTGTACACCTGTAGGTTATAGAGTTAAAACAATAAGAGATAACAGACCGATTGCCGTACGCACTATGTATACTGAAGAACGATTCACTTATAAAAAATAATAACAATATGAAAAAGATATTTTTAATTTTAGCAGGTATAACTATTAGTTTAGTTTCTTGCAAAAAAGATGATAAAGGAGGAGAAGAGCCTGCTCCTAAAACAGATATTCAGGTTAAAGCATTGTTGGAAGGTGATAATACATTGGAAAATGTAACCTTAGGGCAATCATTAATGTTTGAAGTTAAAATTACAGACACACAAAATAACGAAGGTAAAAAAGTAACCTATCATATTTTCCCTACAAAAAGTGATAAAAACAACTATCACCACGTAGCTTTTAAAGATTTTGATTTGTCAATTTATAGCGATGACATTAAAGATTTAGAAGGAATAAATATTGACACTGCTACAGGAGAAATTACCTATCCCAAGCCAGGTACTTATAAAATTATAATTAAGCCCTTGGTAGCAGGAAGTTTTGAAATTCATCTTAATACCTTTAAAGAGATAGAAGGAGAAAACAAACCTTATTTTGAGAATACAAATCTCAATTTTAATGTTGTAGATATTAAAGTACGCACAGAGGTAAAAAAAGATGGTTCGAAATATAAAAACGTTCTTTACTTTCAAATCAATGATGGTGATGGGGCTAATGATACTTTTTTAACTGCTGATAGTGGAGTAAAACAAGAGTATTTGGTGCAATATCTTGGAAAAACTCTTACAGGAGATTTTGATCAAGGGAAGGAATTTCTTTTCTATGAAAGTGATTCTCAGACAGGTTCAGCTCCTGAAATTAGTACAAGAGAAATTAGCAGGATACATATAGAAAGAGTGTCTTCTACAAACAATAGTGGCAGAAAGCGTATAGACTACTACAATGTCAAGTTCTAAATAAATTATTTTTTTATAATTAAAGCAGGCTGTCCAAAAGTACTGCGATGTACGGTTCCCCCCTCAAGGGGGGTAGGGGTGTTATGATTATCAATTACTTATGAAATCACAAAATACCCAACCAATACACCAGATAGACTTTTTGGACAACCTGCTTTTTTACAAAAAAACTATTTAATACGAACGCCTGTCATTCTGTCTCCTCATCTGACAATATTATCGAAAACCTGACACTTTGTCAGGTTTTACACTTTGGCACAGCCTTTGTATTATTTCTTTAGGTAGTACTACTTTCCATTGACCGTATTTATATCCTGCGAACGCGTAGCAAATAAATACACGAACTAATTAGATAACCTTTAAATTGTTGATTATTATGGGTGTAATAACCGAGAACCATTCAATGGTTGGCTTGCGAGGTGATGTTGGGAAAATCTTTGTCTACAAACAAAGAGACGGCAAGACAATTGTTTCGAAGGTGCCTAAAAAACCATCTAAGAGCAGCAATATTCAAGCCGCACACCGCAACGGCTTCAAAAAAGCCATTAAGTACGCCAAGAAGATCAAGAATAATAACCTTGATCTGTATGGTAAATATGAAGAAATGGCAAAGGTCAAGCATTTGACAGCCTACAACCTCATTGTCAAAGACTATTTGTCCGTACCAGAGATTACGGAGGTTAATGTCGATGGCTACAATGGCGCGGTAGGCTCTAAAATCACGATCGAAGCCAGTGATGTACTCGATTTACCAAAAGTAATGGTTGAGATACTAAAAGCAGATGGAACTTCACTTGAAGCAGGAAAAGCCTCACTCGTCGATGGCGATTGGGTCTATACTGCTACCATAGCGAACTCCGACCGCTCAGGTACCAAGATTCACATCAAAGCGTACAACATCCCTGCCAATGTTTCTGAAAAAGAAGTCATTTTATAGCACGCCTTTTTCAATTAGCAAGTTCCTTTTAAAACAAAGAATTAGAACTAAACAATGCAAAAAACATAAGAATACAGAATGAACGATAATTGTTTTTTAGTAATTAAACGTGTTTAAACTTTTTTGAGGAACTTGGAGATAAACCCTAATAGGACCCCGCTGGCGCGAGCTTGCAGCTCATGCCTATTATAAGAAGAGCTTTTAGCTCTCTCTCATACCCAGCTCCAAGTATTCGCTGGCTTCACTTTTCGCTATTCACTCTTCCCCTCTGGCGCGTTTCTTGCAGCTCGTGCCTTTTCATAAAACTAAACGGAAATATAGATAACCTACTTAAAACTTATGTGATTTCAATTCAGAAAAAGGTATTTCCTCTATCTTTGAAAGAGATAGTTTATTATTCTTATATTCAAGATAGATATAATACTCATAATTCCCAAAAGTTGAATGAGAAACATTTGTAAATGCTATTTTTACAAGCGTTTTGTCCTTACGTTTTTGATACTTAATTTGCATAGGAACACATTTCTGAATAGTCTCTATGTGTGTAGTATCTAAAATGACAAATTGGTCGTTAAACTGAATTTTTGCTCTCTTTTTACCTAACTTTAAAAGCTCTTCTTTAAGATTTGCATCAAGGAGAGCAAAGGGAGAAGATTTCTCATTGAAATAGTCATTATCTTCTGCCATAAAAAGTTTTATTTTATCTGAAAAGAAAGTTTCTTCAAGCACATAATACCTATTACACGACTTTGTACTATCTTCTCTACAGTCAAAATTACCATTCTCAGAAGGAATTTCTATAAAATAATAATTATCATCGACTCTTCTAATACTATTTTGTGCACAGCAAGAGAATGCTATGAGCAGGGAAATAGTTAAAAACAGGTTATTTTTCATATCCAATTAAGTATTTTTGTTTTAAGTGCAAAGATAATAAAAAATAGTAAAGAACCTAATGAAAAACAAAAAATATTTTGCGTATTGTTTTGTATATTAGGGTTTAACGGGGGCGTTTGCAAAAAGTTTTATTTATCTGGGCGTTTGCAAAACGCCCCTACATAACATACTTCAAAAGCGATTGATTTACTATAATATAGGAGGAAGTCCTTCTTTTTTGCGTTTTTTATTGTCTATTTTGTCGCTTTCTTCACGTAGATTATCAATGTGATGATAGGTAAAATTATCCAATGAAAAATTCTTGTATTTATAAGTCTTTTCATATTGATGATGTCCCCACGATTCAATATGAATACTGTCTATACAATATTGAGAATTTACATAGATTTTTGAACCAAAATAATTATTGCCAGACATATCTACATTTATTATAAATCCATTTTCATAAGTTGATAATGAATGAACACTATGATAACCAACAGAATATAAAACTTGTTTATAGATTTTATACTTAGCTTCATCATTGCCTTTTTTCGCCAAAAGCAACCATTCATACTCTCTGTTAGGAAGGCAATTTGTTGCTCCAAGTGTAGAATAATAAGGTCTCAATATAGCAATGCTATCATTATTGGGGGTTTTTATAGCTTCATCAATTTCATAAAAAGTAGAGATATAAAGATTAAATCTTTTTTGGTAATTAGAATATCTGTGAAAATCTTCTTTACAATCATAATCTTTTGGAGTTATAATCGTATCATATTTATCATTTGATTTAACTTTTTTAGTTGCAAGAATAAGGTTCTTGTGGGTATTGTTATCTAATTTTATTGAATTCTTTTTGCTTATAAAAATAATAACCAAAACTATAAAAGCAATACTTACTAATATATAAAAAATCTTTTTCATAGATTTATAGTTAAACGAAAATAGGCTTGTTTTTAAGGGGCGTTTGCAAAACGCCCGTACACCACGCACTGTAAAGTTGATTGATTATCGGGGGTGTGGCGATGTGGATTTAGTATAACCAATTCTATAATATAGGAAGTCCTTCTTTTTTGCGCCTTATATTATCCATTTTGTCGTTTTTTTTTGCGTAGATTATCAATGTGATGATAGGTAAAATTATCCAATGAAAAATTCTTGTATTTATAAGTCTTTTCATATTGATGATGTCCCCACGATTCTATATGAATGCTGTCTATACAATATTGAGAATTTACATAAGTATCCGACCGAAAACCACTAACGCCAGACATATAAACTTCTATAACAAATCCCTCTTTATATTTAGATATTTCTTGATGTATATCAGGATATAAGACATCATTGTAGATTTTTGTTTTATTTTGGTTTTTTATGTTCTTACGTTGTATAATAAGTAATTTTTTGTGGATTTTCTCAGGGTAACAATCTCCCAAACCTTCAATATAAAAAGGGGTTAATGTGGCTAAACTATCATTGTTAGACAATACATTCTCATCTCCTATAATGTAAAATTTAGAAATATGATAATTATAACGCTTTTCATATTGCTTTACATCATAGTTGCAATTATATTTAAAAATATCCTTAGGAGCAAAAATAGTATCTATATTTTCGATTTTTACTCCTTTGTTTAATTCCTTATCAAATTTGATAGGATAAATGCTCTTAAAAAAAGCAGACATCATAAAGAAATAAAAAACAAATTTAATTAGAAGATTTATCATCTTTATAAGGTTTTTAGAGTTATACTTCTTGATTTATAGTTAAACGAAAATAGATTTCGAATAAATAGGCTTGTTTTTAGGGGGCGTTTGCAGCACATACCCAGCTATCGCTGGCTTTCCTACACAACATACTCTAAAAGTGATTGATTATCATAAATACTCATAAATGATAAAACGACCTTGGGAGTTGGTGGGGACTTTTATTTTCTTTTCGCCTTTGATGAAGTGGAAATTGCGATGTGTTTCCCCATTGTCGATGATGGTGCCGTGCTTTTTGTCTATTTTGATATGGTATTCGTACATATCGGCTTCAAAAGGCAGGTCTTTGCCATAGGTGCTGTAGCGTTTGTGAGGTATATAACCTTCTGAACCTCCGCTGTAAAACTCCAGAGCGCTGCCTCGGTGGTCATATTTGGTTACATATTCGCCATAATATTTTTCACCTTTTAACGTATAGAGTCTGCTTGGGGCTAAAGAAATGTTTTGACTGGCGAGCAATACATACTTTGCTTTGATGTACTTCACTTGCTGTAAGGAGTCTAAGGCTTGTGGTGAGAGTTGGGCAAAGGTATTGGCAATACAAGCAATAACGAATAAGAGTGTTAATTTCATAGAGTATAAGTTTTAATATTTTTACATTTCTATCAAATGACCATCAAATAAAAAATTAGGACTTTATTCAGCGTACAAAGATAAGGAATAATTTCTATTTTTCCTGCTTCCAAAATTTGGTGATGAAATTTGCGGTGAGTGCCGATACGGGGTAGCGGTGTATATCGGTGATGGGTATGCTGTTGTCAAGGTGTTCGGGGGTGGTGATAATCCAAAAAGAAGTGTAGATATGCTGGTGTGTGAGTTTGTGGATTATAGGCGTTTCGTTGTATAAACTCACGGTAGCTGTGGGGTGAGCGGCAGCTATGGTGTCGGCAGTGGCTGGTGTGTGTGTTTCGAGTAACGGGAACTCATAGAGTCCGTGCCATATATCTTTGCCTTCACGTTTTTGCAAGAGGGTTTGTCCGTAGGGGTTTAACCATACGAGGTAGTTGAAATAACGTTTTTTGATAGTGATTTTCTTGAGTTTTACAGGTAATTCGTTTACCTTATTATGGTGGAATGCCCAACAATGGTCACGCAATACGCAATTAGCGCAATTGGGACTTTGGGGAGTGCATTGCAGTGCACCAAACTCCATTATTGCTTGGTTGTAAACACCTGCATTAGCTTTGTCTAAACACTCGTGTGCCAAGGTTTTAAACTCTTTTGCCCCTTGAGTGCTGTTGATAGGGGTTGCGATGCCAAACACACGTGAGAGCACGCGGTATACATTGCCATCGACTACGGGGCAGGGTTCGTTATAGCAAAAAGAGGCGATGGCACTGGCTGTATAGTCGCCTATACCTTTGAGTTTTACGAGTTCTTTATAGGTTTTGGGGAAGATACCACCCAGTTCGGTAGCGATGTATTGGGCGGTGTGGTGCAGATTTTTGGCGCGGGAGTAGTAGCCTAAGCCCTGCCATAGTTTGAGGACTTCTTCTTCGGGGGCATTTGCCAAATCGGTGATGGTGGGGTAGTTGCTGATAAAGCGCTGGTAGTAGGGGAGACCTTGTACCACGCGCGTTTGCTGGAGGATAATTTCGGAGAGCCACACCTTATAGGGGTTGGTAGTGCCACGCCAAGGCAATTCGCGCTGGGCGGTGGCATACCAATTTTCTAATTTGTCGGAAATAGGTTTCAGGGGTCAGGATTTAGGTATTAGAGAGTGTCGTTACTCATTGGTGAATTTGCTAATTAGATAACTACGGCGGTGCCACTGACAGTAACCATTAGCATACCGCCGTTAGCGCCTACGGTTTCATAATCGAGGTCGATGCCAACGATCGCATTAGCGCCTTTTTGGGCAGCGCGTTGTTGGAGTTCGGCAAGGGCAGAATCTTTGGCTTCGATAAGGACTTTTTCGTAGGTAGAGGAGCGTCCGCCGAAGAAGTCGGTAAGTCCAGCCATAAAATCTTTAATAGCATTTGCTCCGATGATAGTTTCACTGGTAACGATACCTAAATACTGTTTGATAGGTTGTCCTTCAATAGTGGGGGTTGTTGTTAAAATCATAGTGTTAATTTGTTAAAGATAGTATCTTTATTTTGTGAGCAATTAATTCTAAAACTGTATTCCGCTAAATATCGGTCTATGGTAAATTCATCAACCTGAACGCTATCATTCAATTTGTGCAATTCACTGGATTTCGTAGCTTCGCGGACTTTTTGCATAAAATAGTGTTCCAGCAGTAGTCTTTCTGTATCAAATCCATAAAATCTTTTCTGACTTGATATTTTTTATGACTACATTTGCTACTGCAATATCCTTCTTTCCATTTTAAAGAAGCTACTTAGGCTTGTTCATACTCATCATTCCAAAGCCTAACATAGGAATATCTTTTAAAATAAAGAAATCAGTAACGGGAACTCCTTCTATATAGTAAAAGGTTTTAGCAGAAGTGAAAAGAAAACTCAAAGTAATAAGAAAAGTAATTGTACAACCTACAAAGGCTAATTTACGCACTATCGGAGAGAATATCCCTATTATTAGTGCTACTGCTATGGCTATCTCTATTACGCCGATGAGATTGGAAACTCCTTGCAAACTTAGAATTTTATAAAGCCATGATAGCAGGAAACTTTGTTCTACCAAGGATTTAATTCCCTCTGCCTCAGCATGTGTAAACTTGAATGCGCCTATCCAAAGCAGAATAGTTGCCACTCCAAAAAGACTGATGTAATACCCTATTTTGTAACATAGGGAGATACTACTATTTTTCATTTCTTGCGATTTTTTAAGTAAAAATTACTGAGGTACCTATTGAATTTGAGTTATATGAAATTATTTTGACGTCTCAATTTCTGATTTCTCAGTGTTTTCGGGTTTCTTTTCGTTGGGGTCTTTAGCGGCATCTTTGAACTCGCGGATGCCACTGCCCAAACCGCGCATTAGTTCAGGGATTTTTTTGCCTCCGAAGAGCAATAATATAAGGGCTACAATAATGACGATTTGCCAAGGTCCTACGACCCCTAAAAATATACTTAGCATAGTTTCTATTAGTTAAGAGGTAAGAGATAAGAGGTAAAGTGCTACCTATTAGCTGTTACTTGTTTGTGGTGCAAAGGTATAAAACAATTAATAATTAACAATGAATAATGAAGAAATTTTTGGCGGCTACCTATCAGAAAATGTCGTCTTCTTCACCTACCATTTGTAGCCATTGTCCGTTTTCAAACCACTTTACCCATATATTTTTACAATAGTGGTCGTTTAGGCGCAGCCATTCGTTTTGTACGGTGACTACTTCAAAGTCGTAAAAAGAACATTCTTCTACGCCTAACTCATTTCTATCGGGACCATCGTAGTATTTGAAATCTTCTATGCATTTCATTCTTTTTGCTCGTACCCAGAAGTGATGCCACGTTTCAAAAACATACCAATTAGGCAACGATTTTTCTTTTAACTCATACCAAAACTCGTGTATTTGTTTATCAAAACCATAATATATGGCATCGGGTTGTTTTTTGACATAGAGGGCTTGTTGTGTGTTTTCATTGATTACTATTTTATAGTTTTTGGGGTTATTTTCAAGCACTCTGAAACGCATTGAGGGGTGGAGGTACATTCCGGGTCCTTGTACGCCTTTAATTTTTTTCTCATCAAGAAACCCCTGAGGATTCATAATAGAAGAAATTGATACAAACGCATTGTATATATGCCCAAAAAAGCTTAAATCAGTTTGTTTAGGTTTCTTTTTGCCTTTATACATAAAAAAAGGTTTAAGCGGGATGGTGCTTTTGTAGTTATAACTCACCAAAAAATCTCCTTGGGGGTGCCAGCGGGGTTTAAAGCGTATTACCGCAGCAGGGAGCGAGTCGTTTTCCTGTGTATATAAAGCAAGTGGATAGGTAGTGTTCACAGTAAGTACTCCTACCCCTATAGATTGAGCATTTAGATAAGAGGTAAGGAATAAGAAGTAGGTTGCTATGAGTAGATAACGATTTATCATTTAACAGCTAACTGCTAAACTCCAATGATTTGATAATTGCTTCGAGTTCAAAGAGCATATCGCGTTTGGCGACTCCTGGAGCATATAGGAAACCTTCCACTACTAAGAGTCGGTTATGGGCTTTATCCTCAATGATGTAGTTGATATAAGGACCTCCAAGAGCGAAGCCTTTTACTTCCCATAAGCCTTTGCTTTCAATAGCTTTATGTCCTTTGATCATCACCTCACTGATGCTGGGGGCAAGGTAGGTTTCGGTAACCATATACATACCTTTTTCGGGTCCTGGGATATATTTTTCGCCTATAGAATCACGCATTCTCACAATGGCTTTGGCGCGTCCTTCCTCATCGGTAGGGATGCTGCCAAGGGGCATTTCGTAGAGGATGATGCTTGCTTTACCGCCTTTGATAGGGCGTTCCATCCAAAAGAAGTTGTTGCCGTACTTTTGGATATTAAACACGTTAGGCATAGTGAATTTAACGCCTAAGGTATTTTCTACTTGTTTGTCTTTACTAAGGGAATTATCAAAGCGTTTGCGTGTTTCGGTAAGTTCACTGTTTTTAAACTCATTGACAAACTCTTTGTGGTATTCTTCAACCTTGCAAGCGATGTCGCGTACTTGTTTGCCTTGTACTACACACACTACTTGAGGTTTAGCAAAAAGATTTTCTTTTACAAACGCTTTTTTCTCATCGCCGCGTTGAACGATGAGGATATTGCGGCTATTGCGGGTATTGCCTTCAAATACTTGGGGGGGGATTTGATGGAGAGTAAAGGTAGGTTCTTCAGTAGGAAGCCCGTCTACAGGGGCAGCGAAGTAACGGCGAATGGTATCACCTATGGTGCCTTCCCATAAGTCGTTGTCAATCACCACAGCTACACTGTTGATAGGACCTACTGAAGGGGGCAAATAGGTGTTGTTTTTGTCATTGTTAGTATCGTTGCAAGCTGCAAAAAGGAGAGCGCTCAATACGCTAAAGAATAATAGGCGTTTCATAAAAAAGATAATTTTCTGCTTTTCGCAAAAATGTGTAGCTAAAATCGTTCCAAAGTGATATTTTTCTAAGAAAAAAGCTACTAAGCATCTCTGTTTAGTAGCTTTTTTTATATGTTTTAGTTTTAATTTCTTTAGTAGTTACACATATATCATAACCTTTTTCTTTTAAACCATTGGAAAGTTTAGCGTCACAAGTCCATATTTTATGTCCTTTTTCCAAGTGAAGAGCTACAAAAGGATAATCATCGGGGTCTATGGATTCAACTATACGTTGTGCTTTTTCAATATTTCTCTGTGGTATATCATCTAATTTAAAAAAAGTGATATTCTGGGTAAAATCTTTTAACAGAGCTTTTGCTTGTTTTTTGGTTAGCTTTGTATTTTTTAATATTTCGGGTAAGTGTTCCTCTATTTCTTCTAAAAGAAAGTCGGGAGCTATAAATTGCAATCTATTCTTTTTTTCTTTTAGAATAGATGCTAAAACTCCATTAGGTGAATAGAAGCAACTAAAAATAATATTACTATCTGAAATGACAATCATACGGTTTGTTTTTTACTTCTTTTAGTAAGAGCTTCATCCCAACGTTTAGCAACAGCTTTGTTTACTTTTTTTGAAATTGCCATAATCTCATCGCGATATTTGATAGGGATACCATCTTCATCTTCTTCAAGTTCTTCAGCAATTGTTGCTGTTTTTTTAGCTTCTTTTGTTTTTGTAACGGTTGTAAAATCAAGACTTTTGGCAAATTTTACAAAGTTCATAGCTGCTGGGCTATTGTCGTTGATAGTTATTGTGTAGGGCATAATAATTCAATTAACAATTGGCAATTAACAATTAGCAAAAACTGCGCCAAACAAAAGGCTGTTAAAACCTTGTTTTTTATAATAATCTAATAATTCACTACGATATTGAGGCGTTTGGCTAAGAGTTTTTGCAACTGGATGTAGTTCATTACGTTCTCTAAAAGTTCTTTCTTTTCTTCCTCATTAGCTTGCGCCATTTGCTGTGTAAGACTTTGGATGAGATGGTGTACTAACAAATTCCTAATATTGAGAATGATATCGCCTACAATAGTTTCAAGATGAGCGTCTTTTGCTTTGGGGACGATGTCGCGTTTGCTCCAATCGTGTAGCTGATTGTTTTCGTCGTCTAACAACATTCCCGATACTTTTTCACTTAGTTCTATAGGCAACTCGTTGGCGATGCGATTGACGTCATAATTAGGGTTTTCACTGAGTTTGCCCATCAGCAGTTCGTAGATTTGTTTGAAATCGGGGTTGGCGAGTTCTATTTCGTCTTCTTGGAGTTCGAGGAATATTTTTTCATAGATTTTTAGCGTTTGCTGTATCTGTTGTTCTTTGAGGGTACCGTCTTCCTCTTCCACGAGTATGGTATCGGTGAATACGCATTCTCTATTGCCGTAGAGCAAAAGGTTTTTGATGAGGTCGTACTCCAAGACTTCTAAGCGGTTTACGGTGCGTTTTTGGGCTTCTTCTGGCGTTTGCACTACCTGCATCGAGGCTTTTTGCTTGCGCTCTACTTTTTGCCCCTCATAAAAGTCCTTTTTGAGGATTTGCGCCAAAGTAGAGAAGAGCACTTGTTCCGAGATATCCATAATGGTAGCGCACTCACGCACATATACTTCCCGCTTGATAAGGTCGGGGATTTTAGAGATGCTCTCTACCATATCGCGTATGGTTTCGGCTTTTTTGATAGGGTCGTTCTGCGCCTCTTGCATTAGAAGGGAGGCTTTGAAGCGAATGAAATCGGTGGCGTTGTTTTCGAGGTATAGCACGAGGTCTTCGTAGGCGGTTTTGCGTGCAAAACTATCGGGGTCATCGCCATCGGGGAAGGTACAGACTTTCACATTCATACCCTGTTCCAAGATGAGGTCTACCCCGCGAATAGAAGCCCGCAAGCCTGCAGCATCGCCGTCGTACAGCACCGTGATGTTGGGTGTGAGACGGTGAATGAGCCGTATTTGGTCTTGCGTAAGCGCTGTTCCGCTGGATGCTACTACATTTTCGATGCCTTTTTGGTGCATTTGAATCACATCGGTATAGCCTTCCACCAGATAGCAGTTATCAGCTTTGGCGATGGCTTGTTTGGCAAAGAAAATGCCATACAGCACTTTGCTCTTGTGGTAAATCTCGCTTTCGGGGGAGTTGAGGTATTTGGCTTGTTTCTTGTCGTTGGTGAGGATACGCCCCCCAAAGCCTAATACGCGTCCGCTCATAGAGTGTATGGGGAACATCACGCGCCCTTTGAAGCGGTCGAACTTACGGTCACCATTGACGATGGTGAGTCCTGTTTTTTCTAAGAATTCCAACTGATAGCCTTTGGCAAGGGCGTTATCGGTGAAGGCTGTCCACTCGTCGGGCGAGAAGCCTAAGCGGAATTTTTGGATGGTTTCCTCGGTAAAACCGCGCTCTTTGAAATAGGTCATACCGATAGCTTTGCCTGCTTCGGTATTGAAAAGGATGTCCTGAAAATATTGTTGGGCGTATTCTGATACGATATAGAGGCTCTCGCGCTCATCGGCTTGTGCTTTTTCTTCAGTAGATTGCTCAGTTTCCTCAATGTCGATATGGTATTTTTTAGCCAAATAGCGAATGGCTTCGGGGTAGGTGAAGTGCTCGTGTTCCATTAGGAAGGCAATAGCATTCCCGCCTTTGCCACTACTGAAGTCTTTCCATATTTGCTTTACGGGCGAGACCATAAAGCTGGGCGTCCGCTCGTTAGAGAACGGACTCAGTCCTTTGTAATTAGACCCTGCACGCTTGAGTTGGACGAAGTCGCCGATAACTTCCTCCACCCGCATTTGGTCGTATACTTTATCTATGGTATTTTTTGAAATCACTGTTTTTTTAGGTAAGAGATAAGAAGTAAGAGATATGAAGGGTTAGTGTTCTTTTAGCTTTAATTCTTGAAATAGCAAAGGCATTTCACACATTGCTTTTGAATGGTTATAAGTATCAAAACTTCCTAAGGCAGTAGCATTTTTTTTAGCTGTTTGAAGATACGGCTTTAGCTGTTTGTAAATATCGTTATCTTTCTTAAAGAATTTTTCTGTTTTCTCATAACCTTCTAAGTGTTGGCTTACTTGTTTTTCAGCATCAGTACAAGCGGTGAACACTTTGTTAGTCTTTTTATAATGCAATAAAAACCAATATTCTAAACAAGGATTATTCACTATCACTACTATTTTCTGTTGCTTTGAAAGACTCTTGTAATAGTTTAAAAATTGTTGTAGAGATGAGGTGCTATTTCTCTTTTCTCGCTCTTCTTTTAGCAAGACATCTAAATCAACTATCCAAAAAACCTTATCATATTCCTCTTCTGAAAGTGTTGTAACCAATTTGTATTGCTGGTCGATATTCTTTTTCTGTAGAATTTTAGGGGCTATATTGAAAAGAATATCAGGCTCATTTTGTTTAAGCATTTGTAAATACCAATATTCAGTTTCTCCATCTACTACTACAGCAAAGGATTGTTTGGTTTGTATTTTTCTTCCTGTTGTCATTGTTCCAAATCGATAAAAGTGTCAAACAAACGAGGTACCCCACTGAACTTCCCTATTTTGTAGGCATTGAGGAAATTCTTTATAGCAGAAGTGTCAAAATCGGCTAAAGAATAGAGTTCTGTTGCACAATCTTCGCCTTTATCAGTAAACCATATTACATCATTTCTGAAAATATTGGTATCTCCCAAAAGCTCACGGTTATGGGTAGTAGCGATGAGTTGTGAGTGCTGAGCGTTCTGCAAGAATGAAAGCAAGAAATGGGTATAAAGGTCGGGGTGTAAGGAGCTTTCTAATTCATCAATAGGGAAAATGGTAGGTGTTTTGATAAGAAGTGCCAAGATCCCTGCAAAACCGTAAAAGCGTTTAGTACCTTCAGATTCTAATTGGAAAGGCAATGCATATAGATTATTATTAACACTATGTTCAAAGATAATTTTTGTACTTATTATACTTTTTCTTACTTCAAAACGTTCGTCTTCTAATTCATTTTTTAATAAGTTTATAAGTTCATTAGGAATAGATTTTTCTTCTTTTTCAAGAATAATATCTGAAATATGAAAATCTGCTTTTTTTAATATTTTTACAATATCTTCCTTTTTTAAAAATCCTCTTTCAATTTCTTTTGTTACAAAACCCTCTAATTGTGTTTTAGTATATATTATAGGTTTAAAACAATAAATAAACCAATTTATTGCGTGTCTTAAATCTTCTATATCAACATTTGTTTTCAAAAAGCCTCCAAAAACAGTATTATTTGATAATGTATTACTTTGAAGTGTTTCTTTTGCATTTTTACTAATAGAAAATTCTTTTCGAAAAGAAATATTTGTCAATTGTCGTTCTAAGTTTGTTTCTCTTTTAAAAAGTAAAGTCTTTCTAGGAGAAAATTTATATAGAACTTCTTTATTGATACCTTTTTTTGTAAAAGTTATTTCATATAAATAACGAATTTCCTGTTGAATAAATTCTATTGATAATTCAGATGGTTGTTTACGTGTTTCTGAATCAAACAAAAAAGGTTCAAATTCTAACTCTTCTATTTTTTTATTTTTAGGGTTAAGAACAAGTTCTCCCAAAAAATGAAGGGCTTTAACGACTGTTGTTTTTCCTGAAGCATTAGCGCCATAGATTAGCGCCAACTTCAACAGCCGTTTGCCTGCCGTATGCACTACATAAATGTCTTCTAAATGCTTAGAGGCATCGGCTTCAAACGACAGCGTTTGCTTATCTTTTATAGAACCAAAGTTCTGTATACTGAAATTTACAATCATTTTTTTATAACTAATATTCTAAAACCGCAAAATTATACAATTATTTTGAAAAAGCAATGTTTTATTGGGTGAAGTAGATTAATTTTCGCCTATAGATGCTCAGTAATTTTGATTTGGAAACAAAGCCTTCGTACTTGCCGTCCTTCACTACGGGTAGATTCCACGCGCCGGTATGCTGAAACTTATCCATTACAGTGCTCATTTTGTCCTTGCCCATTTCTATGATAGCAGGTGGTTTTTGCATTAGTTCTACGGCAGGAATCTTGTCGTAATAATCGGTTTCGAAAATTAAGTGCCGAATGTCGTCGAGCAAGATTACGCCTTGTAGTGTACCTGTTTCGCGGTCGAGTACGGGATAGATGTTGCGGTTTGATTCGCGCACAGCGTTGTACACTACCTCGCGGAGTTTCATATCGGTATATACGGGGGTAAAATTGTGTTCCACCACTTGGTCGAAGTCCATTAGAGTGAGTATAGATTGGTCTTTGTTTTGGGATATGAGTTCTCCTTTTCTGCCTAATTCCATTGTGTAAATAGAATATTTATTGAAATATTTGGCTACTGAAAACGATACCGCAGCTGTGAGCATTGCGGGTACTAATAGCGAATAACCTCCGGTTACTTCGGCAATGAGGAAAACGGCTGTAAGTGGTGCGTGCAATACACCCGTCATTAGGGCAGTCATTCCCACCAAAGTGAAGTTAGGCAAAGCAGCTTTGTAGCCCAAGACAGGAAACTCATTGATAATCCGTGCCAAGCAGTTGCCCATTACTCCGCCCATAAAGAGCATAGGCGAGAAGATTCCCCCAACGCCTCCTGCCCCAAAGGTAACTGATGTAGCGATGACTTTGGCAAAGGTGAGCGCCGCCAAAAGTAAGATAATCACCCACGCATTGGATAAATCCCAACCAAAAATATTGCTACTCAGTGATAATTCGGGGTGACCTTCTTTCAAATGATTGATAATCTCGTGTCCTTCGCCGTAAAGCGGTGGCATTATGTAGATAAGCAACCCCAAAAGAGCTCCGCCTACCACAATGCGCAGCCAAGGGGAGGAGATTTTTTTGAAAGCAGCGTTGATTTTCTCATAAATATAGGTAAAATAAGCCGACATTAGTCCGCCTACGACCCCTAAAAGAATGTAAAACGGAATGCCTTGCAACGAAAAAGCACGTGTGATCGTCATTGGGATTAGCACTTCACTACCAAAGAAGAAATAAGAGGTGAATACCCCGCAGAGAGAAGCGATAAATAGCGGAATGAGCGATGAGAGCGTTAAATCTAAGCCAAAAACCTCGATAGCAAACAATATGGCTGCAATAGGCACTTTGAAGATAGCTGCCAAAGCCGCTGCACAGGCACACGCTAAAAGCAACATACGGTTTGACTGGTTGATGTGAAAAAATCTACAGATATTAGAGCTAATACCTGCTCCTGTTACTACCATAGGTCCTTCGAGCCCTACCGAACCCCCAAAACCGATAGTAATAGGCGCTGTGAGGATACTACCATACGCCTGAAAACGCTTCATTATCCCTTTTTGATGGGCTACTGCATAGAGAATTGAGGGAATTCCGTGATTTACATCGTGGCGTATTACGTATTTTTTTACTAAATAGACAATGGCAAAACCCAACATCGGGAGGATAAAGTAAAAACCATAGGTAATTGTTTGTGCGAGTTTGCCGTCTAACAGCCACTGAATAAGGTGTGTGAACGAGCGCATTGCCAAAGCCGCTAAGCCTGTGGCAATACCTATTACTCCGCTGAGAATGAGGATGAAATGCCTATCGGAAATGTGTTTTACACGCCAAATTAAAAGACGTTTGAGAAGATGTTGTGGGTGGGTAGTCATTGTTTATATTGAAAAATCAGCGGCAAAAGTACGAAATATTTACTTTTTTTCACTACCTTTGTGCGAACTAATACAGATAAACAATGGAAATACACCTCAAACGCGTATATGAAGAAAACGACCCTAACGATGGTTTTAGGGTACTTGCCGACCGCCTTTGGCCTCGCGGCATTAAAAAAGAAGCACTTGCTTTAGACCTTTGGGCAAAAGAAATCGCCCCAAGCACCGAATTGCGCAAACGCTATCACCAAGACGGTGATTTTGACACTTTTAAAAAGGATTATACTGAAGAACTAAAACGCAATGTGGATTTTCCTGCTTTTTGCGAAACGCTGAAAACACACAAAGTGGTAACCTTGCTCACTGCCAGCAAAGAGATTGACAAAAGTGCCTTACCTATCTTGTTATCTCAAATAAGCTGACCTACTTCGTCGTGAATGTAGTGCTGTCCTTCACAGAATTGCGCTAATTCTTCTGCAATAAACTTTTGCACTTCTGCAATAGAAGTTTTAGGGTATAACAAGTGTACATTAGCTCCTGCATCAAGGGTGAAGCAGAGCGGTACTTTGGTGTCTTTGCGGTATTGCCACACACGCTGAATGACTTCTAAAGTGTTAGGTCGCATTAAGATAAAGTATGGAATGCTGGTTTGCATCATCGCGTGAAGGGTGAGGGCTTCACTTTCTACAATCTCCATAAAATGCTCAATATCACCAGAGGCAAAGCAGCTAACAAGTTGGTTGATATTTTCATTAGCTTGTGTAAAACGCGCCTCGGCAAAAGGGTGACCGTGCATCAGGTTGTGCCCAACAGTGCTACTCACTTGCTTCTGCCCACGGTCGATGAGCAAAATAGTATCTTGGTAATTTTGAAAAACTTCGTGAACGGGTAGGGGGTAGGTAATGCCATACTCGTCCGAACTGCCTGCAATAGCAGGGTGTTCACCCCATACTACAATACTGCCTTTCACACTGCGGCAAGCGCTACCCGAACCTAAGCGCGCTAAGAAAGATGCTTTTTGCCAAAAGGCTTCTTCAGTATAAGTTTCGCCTAATTCTTTAGCTATTTTCATCAGACATACCGAAAGCGCTGCCATAGCACTTGCCGAGGAGGCTATGCCACTGCTGTGTGGGAATGAATTATGAGAAGCAATATTGAAGTGATAATCCTTTAAAAAAGGCAGATAAGGAAGAATACGCTCGAAAAAAGTATGGATTTTAGGGTGAAATGATGGTTTAGGTTGTCCTTCAAAGCTAAAGTTAAAAGAAAAAGAATCACCTGAAGCTATAGAAGATTCACTTCTACGTTCGTAATCGATAGAAGTCTCAGTATAACAATGCGTAAGTGTAAAACTAATAGAGGGGTTTGCAGGGAGTTGTTCTCCCTTTTTACCCCAATATTTTACCAGGGCGATATTACTGGGTGCTTTGAATGTTGTCATTTTTATTAGGTAAAGTCAGCGAGTTGGCGCAGCTGGGTATATGAGGGGGGCTCTTGATTCCTAAATCTTAGGGGCTCCAGAGAGACTCAAAGCCTTATTAGCAAGGTCTAATTTTTTAGGAAACAAAACCTTATTGATATATTTATTCAATGATGGATCTGGCTCTAACAATACATAATAAGGAGTTTCTTTTTGCACTTTACGTTTAGACGCCTCCATTTGTGTTAACTCTTTTTTCTCTTCTGTACTCATAGTTATTAATTGTTTTTTCGTTTTATAGCAAACCCTTGGTAAATAACATTTGGTAGAAAATCCTCCCATTCGCCATTTAGCCAGCATTTCAAAAAGAAATCTTTTTTGATAAGGTTTAGATATTTTGTGATTATAATTCTATACAATCTTGTTCTTACAGGTGAACTACCTTGTATAAAAACCCATTTGTCAGGGAATTTTTCAGTAAAAACATAGATAATAGAAATTACAGTCGCTAATACTTTTTCCATATCACCATTATCAGAAACAACCATATCATCTATTTCTTCTGTGAGGGGGTCTTTATCTCCAAACCCTAAATTATAAATATCTGTTAGGTTTGTTTCTTGAAATTTTACCATTTTATAAATTTTACCATTCTTCCCTTCACTGATAAACTCATAAATATGGTTTGTTTCATCAGGTAAAATATCGTATTTCGGTAGATTCATTGGTTTGTTGGTCTTTTTGGGGTTACCCTTTATCTCACTGGGCGGTTCATCACTAAGTCGATGTAGAGATTTACCTTGTCTTTGAGTTCTTTGCGGTTTACGATGAAGTCTAAGAAACCGTGTTCGAGTAAGAACTCAGCAGTTTGGAAGTCTTCTGGAAGGTCTTGCCCTGTGGTGTCTTTCACTACACGCGGACCAGCAAAGCCTATGAGGGCACCTGGTTCGGCAATATTGATGTCGCCAAGCATTGCAAATGAAGCGCTTATCCCTCCGGTTGTAGGGTCGGTACAGAGAGAAATATAAGGAAGTTTAGCTTCGTCGAGCTGTGCGAGTTTGATAGAGGTTTTAGCCATTTGCATTAGCGAAAGAGCAGCTTCCATCATTCGCGCCCCTCCCGATTTAGAAATCATCAAGAAAGGCAATTTGTGTTTGATGGCATAGTCGATAGCACGGCAAATTTTCTCGCCAACTACACTTCCCATAGAGCCCCCGATAAAAGCGAAATCCATACAGCCTATGACTATAGGTTTGCCTTTAGAGTTACCTACGGCAGTGCGAACGGCATCTTTGAGATCCGTTTTTTGGGTAGCCTCTTCCAATCGCTGGGTGTAGGCTTTTGTATCTACGAAATTCAGAGGGTCTTTAGAAGTCATTTTGGCATTGAGTTCCTGAAATTCGTTGTTGTCAAATAGTATTTGGAAGTATTCTTTACTACCGATACGCACGTGATAACCATCATCAGGACTTACATAAAAGTTGGTAGCCAACTCATCTTGTTCCACGATGTTACCACTAGGTGATTTATACCATAATCCTTTAGGGATATCTTTCTTTTCCTCAGTAGAGGTTTGTATTCCTTTTGCTGTTCTTTTAAACCAAGACATAATCAATCAGTTTTAGTAAAGCGCAAAAGTACAAAGTTTTTTTTAAATAGCAATTTTTAGGAAATAGAAAACTTCGTCAAAGGCGGTCGCACTGCAGGTGTTGAGGACTTTGACGAAGTTGTTGTAATTAAGTTTGAGAGTGATACTTTTAGTAATGTTGTAGTAAGCCATAGGTTATCACTCTATTGACCTATATGCCTACATTGCAAGATGTTTCATAGGCAATACGTTTATCAATTCTCCGCTACAAAGGTAGCGCTTTGCAGTTTGTTTGTCAAGAGAATTAACATTTTTAACCTTCTGTACGGATAATATTAAGAAGACGACTCCTTGCAGAGGTATAACAGCCCAAAACTCAATCCTAAAAAGATAATGTTATGAGGAGTTCCAGCGATAAGAATGAGTCCGAAAAGGAGGGTGTAACCAAACATATTTTCTTTCCACTCCTCGCCATAGCTGTAGTATAGAATAACGATGTAGAGCAGGGTAATCCATAATATGTAAAATATAGGGTAAAACTTTGTCCCTTTCCCTTGTTGTTTTTGGACTAATAGCAAGGCAATGAAAAAAGTAACAGCTCCTATGGTGCTGTATGCCAGAGGAACTTCTTCGGTGAAGAAGTCTTTTGGGCGTCCTTCTATTAGCAGTTGTCCTGCAAAGATGAGTATTGCCCCTAAGAAAAATCCGATACTAATGAGTGAAATTCTTAGTAACCAAGGTAGTTTGCTTAAAAAGTTTATCATTTTTTTACTCAAAAAAATCAAGCGACAAAGGTATTGAAAAATTAGTGAATGAGCAAATGAGAAAATGAGCAAATGAGCAGAAAACTTCTTTAAAGTTTGTAAAATTCATTTTATTTTCTTTCTTTTGCGGAGAAAAGCTATTGGAATACAAGAAATACGTTATCAGGAAGGAAGAAGCTACTTTCCAAACTCAAAGAGAAAAAATTAACAAGTGAGTTTAAACATTGGTTACGCAAGTAAGGGGTAATGTTTTAAGTCCTTATTGATAAAGCATGAGCGATACGCTCGCGCCAGCAGGGGGAGAATAGAATGCTAACGAAGAACCCTATAAACAACATCATAATGAGAAATCATATCAAATATTTAGTATTAGCATTACTTTTGTTAGGTTGCAAAAACTACAAGAGCCTTACAACGCAAATAGATAAAAATAAAGCGATACCCTATAATCAGTATTCGCAAGAATTTCAAGCGTGGGAAACTGCGAAAAATATAAAGTTAGAAGAAGCTTACCAAATACATTTAGGTTATGCTGCTAAAAATCAAGATAAGATAAAACTTAAATCGACAAAAGGATACCCATTATACTATGTTTATGATGATTATTATATATTTTCAACGGTAACATATATTCATAAAATCGGTATTTTTAATTGTACTGGTATTTGGGTCAATGCAAATACGGGAGAAGTTAATTATGTTGAAGTCGATAAAAACCAAAATTTTCATACAGACCCGAATATTTGGCTAACTTCCTATAATGGCAACAAGCACAACGAGGAGTGAAATTAGCTCTTTTGGTTCGCACTAAATTTTCTTACTAATAACACATAACTGAGGGCGCCTACTCCTATGCATATTGCCATTGCAAATACCATTGGGCGCTCAGAGGTGATGGCGAAAAGCGAGAGCAATGCCCCTACTACCGAACCGATACCAAAACGCAACATTCCTGTGAGTGAATTGGCGGTACCCGCTACTTCGGGGTACATATCCAAAATGGCGGCATTGGCACTGCTGGACACTACCGATACCAAACCTACAAACATTGAAACGCCTGCCACGGTAGCCCATAATCCCAAATGAAAAATACCGCATATCACCAGCCACACTCCTGCAATGAGCTGGATAGTTAGCCCTAATCGCAAGGATTTTTCTACGCCTATTTTGGTGACGAATTTGCCATTGAGCGAGGTTGCTGTCATCATTACAATGATGTTTAAAAGGAAGAAATATCCAAAGTGTTGAGGGGCTATGCCAAAGAGTTTGGTGTATACAATAGACCCCGTAGTGATAAAGCAAAACATCCCTGAGTAGGAAAGCGAATTGCAGAAAATATACCCCAATACCTTTTTGTTGCTGAGGAGCTTGCCGTAAATGCGCAAGGTGTTGCCTATTTTCAAAGGAGCGCGCTTGAGTTTGGGAAGTGTTTCGGGGATTTTATAACTCACTAAAAGGGCTGCCAAGAGTCCTAAAACCATCAGCACGTAGAAGATGATATGCCAATGAAACCAGTCGGTGAGGTGACCACCCAGTACGGGGGCAATGAGAGGGGCAATCATCGTGACAATCATAATCATCGACATTTGGCGGGCGAACTCGTTCTTGGTGAAAAGGTCGCGCAAGAGGGCACCCGTTACTACCGCTGGCGAGGCTCCAAAAAAGCCTTGTACAAAGCGCAGTATATAAAAGTGATGGATATGGTGAATTTGCGTAATCGCTAACGACACTAAAGCTGAGGTGATAATCCCGATGAGAATGATAGGTTTGCGTCCATAACTATCGGAAAGAGGTCCCCAAAAAAGTTGCCCAAAAGCAAACCCAAGGGTAAAGAGTGCTAAGGTTTGAGGAATCATCTCTTCGGATACGTTCAAATCGTTAGCAATCTTCACAAAAGCAGGGAGGTACATATCGATAGCCAGCGGGGTGAGCATCGATAGGAGTCCCATAATGAGGATAAACAGTAAGTCGGGTTTAGAGTCTTTGAGTTCTTCGGGTTCTAACACTATTTCTTAGGGTCTTTAATACGTTCTATTTCCTTTACAATTTCTTGGTAGTGTAGATGGTTGATAGATGACGCTGGTTCTTTGGCAAGAGCTTGTTTGGCGAAAGCCTCAATCATATCCAAATGCTGCAAGGCAAAGAGGCGCACATCGGATACTTGCTGTATGCTCGCAGCTTTGCTGTTTTTAGTGTCGGCAGGCGCATTGATAAGCCTATCGATTTGAGAGAGGTACAAGCGTTCGATACCACGGCGATAAGTGTTTTGGCGTGCATCGGGGTTGTTGAGGGGTTTCCATACCGCTTTGAATACATCTTGCAGATATTCGTTTAGCGGATAAGGATTTTTGGAGGTGAGCGATTGGTTATAAAGGGTGTAGAGGGTTGGCTCTCCTAAAAGCACACTCAGGGTAAGGTTTTGCATACTGATGATGTTCTTATCGGGGGTTGCTCCTGTTTTTTCTACTATTTCCTGAGGGTACAACCACAAAGGCGCTTCAAAAAGTTCTTTATCTAAATAGTTAATAGCTTCTTTTACCTTTTCTTTGGGTACTTCTTTATAAACTTCTTTCTCACCGATGATGCCCACATATCTATTGCCAATGTGCTTGAGCACGTGCTTCAAATAGCGGAAATACTGCATATAGGCAGCGGTTTGCATTTCGTCGAGATGCTCGTATTTGTCGTTAGGCTGTTTAGTCCATTCGGGGAGGTGTTGCACGATATAGCGGAGGTTTTTCAATCCGTAGGTATTGGCTTTCATTACGTTGTCCGAAAGGTCTTCAGTTTGTGCACGAGGGTCTTCATCTTTGCCTTCTCCTCCGAACCACAATCGCGGATTGGCTTTGAGTTTTTGGGTAACCATTTCGGCAAGCGCCTCTTGTTCAGTATACTCGTCTTTATATTTGTTGCCGTAATAGCGATATCCCCATTCGATTGCCCATTTGTCGTAGATGCCTATGCGTGGATAAAGTCCTTTGCTGCTGATATTGTCTTCGGGTTGAGCTACATAGTTAAAACGTGCATAGTCCATAATAGAAGCGGTATGCCCATTGGCTTCTACCCATTTTTTGTCGCGGAGTTTTTCTACAGGCGTCTGACTGCTGGCGCCCATATTGTGGCGCAAACCTAAGCAGTGTCCTATTTCGTGAGAGGACACAAAGCGGATGAGGTCACCCATTAGTTCCTCGTTGAACTCCATAGTACGAGCGCGTTTATCCACAGCGCCTGCCTGAATCATATACCACTGGTTGAGGAGTTTCATCACGTTGTGATACCAGCCCACGTGGCATTCTATAATTTCACCACTGCGAGGATCGGCAATGTTAGGTCCGTAGGCATTACTTTTTTCGGAAGGGAGGTAGCGAATTACGTTGAAACGCGCATCTTCTAAGCTCATTGAAGGGTCGTTAGGCCAAGGTTTTGCCACGATAGCCTCTTTAAATCCTGCTTGCTCAAAAGCAACATTCCAATCGTTTACGCCTAAAATGAGGTATTTTTGCCATTGTTTAGGGGTTGCAGGGTCGATATAGAAAACGATTTGCTTTTTGGGGCGTACCAACTGACCGCTGAGGTATTTTTTGACATCTTCTTTGCGAGGTTCTAAGCGGAAACGGTGGATGTAATATTCAGTTTCGGTGCGCTGTTGCTGGTCGCTAAACTTGATGTATCGGGTAGCGAAAAAGCCCACACGAGGGTCGAAGAGGCGTTTTTGCATAGGTGTTTTGGGCAGGAGTACCATAGAAATATTCAACTCTAAAGTAACCGCCCCTACCTTGTTTGCCGAAGGGATAGTACTAGGCGAAGCATTGAACGTTTTGAGAGCATTGACCTCTACGTTGATAGGATAAGGACGTATATCGTCTACAAAAGAGCGATCGTTAGCAATAGCGCCTATTTTCATTTGGGTTTTTGCGTTTGATGAAAAAGAGGTAATGCTGTTGTCTTGCTTGAAGAAATCGGTGATGTCGATGAGCTGTGCTTTGGTTTTGGGGTTACGCCCGATAACGGTGAACGATGCTACCACAGGATTTGCACTCGAATTGGCTACTGCCACCGAGATATTATCGTCGTTGCCAGCCTCTTGCAGATTTAGAAACGAGCGCAAGAGGAGTGTTTTTTCGCCTTTCTGCTCGAAATAGACGGTTTGTTCATTCACTTTTTCGCCTGCATAGAGTCCGAAGTTATGAGGAGCCGCTTTGAGGCGTGTTACGCATAGCAAATAGCGATTGAGGAGAGAATCGGGGACTTCAAAGTACCACTTATCCTCAATCTTGCGGATCGTAAAGAGTCCGTTGCGTTCTATACCTCCTTTTTTGATGAGTTTAGCGTACTCTTCGGCGCGCTTTTGCTCGGGAGTTTTTTCAGGTTTTTCAGTAGTATCGGTTTTGGTAGCACCTTTGGTAATAGTGTCTTTCACTGTAGGGGTTTGCTGAGCGAAAACATAGGAGCTCATTCCCAATAATAGTGTATATAATATATATTTCTTCATATCGTTATAAAAATCAAATTTAGAGGGCGTTTAACATACCTCATTCGTCATTCATCATTAGCAATTCCGCCACATCATAGACTTTTATTTGGGTTTCTTTTTCTTTGGTTTTTACACCATCGGTCATCATTGTATTGCAAAACGGACAAGCGGTCGCGATGATATCGGGACGCACTTCGAGGGCTTGCTCAGTGCGCAATACGTTGATTTCTTTATCTCCTTTTTCCGATTCTTTGAAGAGCTGTGCGCCTCCTGCTCCACAGCACATTGCGCGGGCTTTACACTTTTTCATCTCTACCAAATCGGCTTCTAAGGAGGTGAGCAGTTCTCGGGGGGCGTTGTACACTTTGTTGGCTCTGCCGAGATAACAAGGGTCGTGAAAAGTGATGCGTTTGCCTTTGAAGGTGCCACTTTCTATAGTGAGTCTGCCCTCATCGATAAGGGTTTTGAGTAACTCAGTGTGGTGCATTACTTCGTAATTCCCACCCAGCGCAGGGTATTCGTTTTTGATAGTGTTGAAACAGTGCGGACAGGTGGTTACTATTTTGGTTACCTGATAGTTGTTGAGCACTTCGATGTTCATCATTGCCTGCATCTGGAAGAGGAACTCGTTGCCTGCACGCTTGGCAGGGTCGCCGGTGCAGCTCTCTTCGGTGCCGAGTACAGCAAAGCGCACCCCTGCTTTTTGCAAGAGGTGGGCAAAGGCTCTGATAATGCGTTTAGCTCTGTCGTCAAAACTACCAGCACAGCCTACCCAGAAGAGTACTTCGGGGGTTTCACCACGAGCTGAGAGTTCTGCCATTGTTGGAATCATAATAATCTATTTTAGTGCGAGCCGCACGGGCTGTAATTTGGTAATTTGGCACGAGCTACAAGCTCGTACCAGCGAAAGGGTGTAGGTTATTTTACGATTACTAAATCGCCATCTACAAAACCTACGGCTATATGTTGTACGTTAAAAAGTTTGATACTGTTTTCGGCTACTATTTCTTTAAGGATTTCGGTAATCATTGAGAGGGCTTGTTCCCAATGTACTTCTTCAGGGATTTCTTCTAAAGGTAAAAAACAGTCATCGGGTACAAAATCGTCATCACAAGCCCAATCGGGGTCTTCATCATCATACCAAGAAGAACCTATAAGCTCCAATTCGTAAGGTTCGGAGATGTTGAAATTCAGTGCGACAATATCATTGGGTAAGGTTTCTTGACGATCAATCCCAAGTAACCATTTTTTAATCTTGTTTTTAACGGTTTCTTTCATTTTATGGTGTTATTAGAGATTTATAGGACGAGTCAGACGGGTCAGACAAGTCGGACAGAATAGAGGCTGTCCTAAAAGTTTTTCTTGAGGGGCGTTTGCAAAACGCCCGTACATAACATACTTCAAAAATTATTGATAATCAGGGTAATCAACTTTGCCAAAGGTCGTAGCACGACGATAGGACGAGTCAGACAAATCGGACAGAATAGGTACTAGCTACAAGCTCGCGCCAGCGCACTAATCGTTAAATACTTCTACGGTTTGTTCTTTGAGGACAAAATCGGTGAATTTGCCTTTGTAGCGGGTGGCTTTTACGATGTGATTGTCTATCCAATGATAGTTGCCTCCGCGGGGTTTGCCAAAGATGATGCCGTGATACTTAAAGCCGTGCTTTTTGAGCCATTGCTCGGTAACTTCGCGGTGTGCTTCGGTACGTGAGGTGAAAAAGTAAATCACGTGACCTTCGTCATACCATTTGTTTACTTGTGCTAAGGCGTCGGGGAATACTTCAGCAGTAGCCATACGCTCAGGTTCTTCGTTAGGAATATCCTCGCCTACGGTGCCATCAATATCGATGAGATAGTTTTTTACTCCCTTTGGCAATATAGGATTTTTATTGCCTTGAGCATCTTCTTTTAAGGTAAATTTTACGGTATCCATTTCTTTTCAAAGTTAGGTTTGCGTTTTTCGAGGAAGGCATCGCGTCCTTCTTTGGCTTCATCGGTCATATACGCCAAACGGGTAGCTTCACCGGCGAATACTTGTTGTCCTACCATACCATCATCGGTGAGGTTCATAGCGAATTTCAGCATTTTGATAGAAGTAGGCGATTTAGCCATTATCTCTTGCGCCCACTCAAAAGCGGTAGCTTCGAGCTCGTCGTGAGGGACAACCGCATTTACCATTCCCATTTCGAAAGCTTCTTGCGCTGAATAGTTGCGCCCTAAGAAGAAGATTTCGCGGGCTTTCTTCTGTCCCACCATTTTGGCGAGATAAGCCGACCCATAACCGGCATCAAAACTGGTAACATCGGCATCGGTTTGTTTGAAGATTGCGTGTTCTTTGCTCGCGAGAGTAAGGTCGCACACTACGTGCAATGAGTGTCCGCCGCCCACTGCCCAACCAGGGACTACCGCAATCACCACTTTGGGCATAAAGCGAATAAGGCGTTGCACTTCGAGGATGTTCAGGCGGTGGTAGCCATCGTCGCCCACATAGCCTTGGTGACCACGTGCTTTTTGGTCGCCACCACTACAAAAGCTCCATACGCCGTCTTTAGGTGAAGGTCCTTCGGCAGAGAGCAATACTGCCCCTATGTTGATGTCTTCATAAGCATCTTTGAACGCATCGAGGAGTTCGGCAGTAGTTTTAGGGCGAAACGCATTGCGCACTTCAGGACGATTGAAGGCAATACGCGCTACGCCGTCACATTTTTTATACGTAATATCTTCGTATTCTTTTACGGTTATCCAATTCATATAAGTGAAAAATGAAAAGTGAAAAGTGAAAAATTATTTAGGGGGCAAAGGTAGTAATAATTTGTCAATTAGCCAATTTGTAGATTGTCAATTATTTTGTACCTTTGCCCAAAAATAAGAAGTATTATGAACTCAATTGTATTACAAGCAACGATTAATGAAGCCGATTATCCTATTTTTTTAGGTTTGTTTGAGAAGTTCAAGGTAAAAACCGTTCTTTTAAAGAAAAAAGTGGGGAAGAAGACTTATCCTATTGAAACAGCGATTCCTAATGAGGAAACACACGCTGCTTTTATGGAGGTAAAGGAAAAGGGACACCTTATGAAGGGATATACTGATGTCGATCTAATGATAAAAGATATATTAGAAGAAGATGAATAATGATGAAAACAAAGAGTTTTTAGTAAGGTATTCAACTTCCTTCAAAAAAGACTTGAAAAAAATATCTAAGCAATCAGAAAAAGTTGAAAAAGTAACTGCTGCCATTAAAATATTGAGAGAAAAAGGAGTTGATGGTATTCCTGCTGAGATGAAACCTCATTATCTAAAAGGAAAATATAAAGGTTGTTTAGAATGCCATATAGAGGGTGATTTACTCATTATATGGATACAAGAGGATGATGAAAAAGTAATCTATTTGATGAGACTTGGAAGTCATTCAGAGTTATTTAAAATGTAAGGGTTTACTATTGATTCATCTATTTTTCTGCCAATTCTCTCAACATCTTCAAAGACCCCCGCTGGCGCAAGCTTGCAGCTTGTGCCCAATTCAAAATTCACAATTCATAATTCCCCTCGCACTATTTAGAGTGTATTATAGGTTTTAAAAATGCTTGTTTCTATATTAGGTAAAGGAAAATAAAGGTTTTAGCCATTTTGCATTTTACTAATAGTTAAGTTGTTGTGCTTTTAACAACACATCTGATACATTACCACACGTCTGATACATTACCCCATCATTACCATTCTATATTTTCTAATTCATCAATAGGTAGTTTTAGTGCTTTATATCTAAAAATAGATTCATTCTTTAAGTAATTAAAATCTTCTTTTCTATCTAAGTATTTCAAAATACATAAAGCTTGTAGAGTATTATTATTTTTTATATTCCATTGAACTAAAAAATCCCAATCACTTATTTTTTGTACCCATTTTTGTCCATATTCAAAAAGAGTGATAAGTTCATCTTTATAAACTTCTATTTCTGAACTATTACTAATATAACAGCTTTGTACCTTTATAGTTTGAAAAACAATATCAAGGTCTCTCCAATTGTAAACGCCTCCTATTATGGGAGCACTTTTTTTGATGTATTTAAGTAATCTTTTTTTTACTAAGTCAGGAATCTCACGTTCCCCTATAGATTTTAATTTTATTTGGTTGCTTATATGGGCTATTTCTTCTTGAAGTATTGATAAAGAAATATCTAATAAATAATAATCTTGTCCATTTTTTTTTCTTAAATCAAAAAAATAGCCATAAGAAAGTAGAGCTTCTTTTTTTAATGTGCCTATATAGGCAGTATATTTATTGTTAAAGTACAATCCTGCTTTTAGCATTCTGTCATCTAATATGCTTCTAATTTTATTAATTATAGTTTCCATAGTTCCACTTGAGTTACCTCCGCTGGCGCGAGCTTACAGTTTTGCCCAATTCAAAATTCAAAATTCACCTGAAAAATTATATCTTAAACCCTTTCAAAGATTCTTTCTGTTTACCCTGCTGGTCAAAATTATCCTCAGAAAGCCATTGCTCAAGAGCACGTTTGTTAGCTTCCCATTCCTTATCTATCATAGCAAACCAAGCGGTGTCGCGCGAACGCCCTTTGTAAACCACTGCCT
>ERZ773021.141-NODE-141-length-54689-cov-24.563_pt1 | contig 54689 bp, 72 predicted proteins | sample MGYA00511668_ERZ773021 | MGnify/ENA primary metagenome ERZ773021 (study PRJEB29015, sample SAMEA2737961) | human oral metagenome | biome: human oral; feature: human-associated habitat; material: dental | place: China | collected 2032 ...
CGGATAGAAAGTATTCGAACCTTGTACAATAATATCCATTCTATTTACCCCCCCCTAATTACTTATCTAAAGTAATAACATAAGCAGGATTAATAGTTTCTAATCCCCATTCTTTTAATGTACGTTCAGATAATTTTTCTACTTTTAATACTTCGAAATCTAATAAAAAGTTCGAAAAGTTACTTGAATTGAACACTTCATATTGTGTACCTTGAAGTAATACTTCTGCCCCTTCACTATCAATAACAATTAGGTATTCATTAGTGAATGTATCTTGTAGTTTTGAAAGTTTCATTGTTTATACCTCTTTTTCGTATTTCTAACTTACACATTAAGTATAACATATTACCCGGTAATACACAACCGATAAATCCAGAAATATTCGAAAATATTGAACTTTTTTTGAATTTATTTGCCAAAAGAAAACGCATAAAAATCGCCAAAAATGCGCCGAAAGTGACCGAATACTTCTTATAAACTAACTAAATACATAACAATGCCCAAATCCTTTAGAAACCTTTATACAATAAGAAAAAACAATGCGCGCAGGAAATGCACTTTCCGAACTATCTAATAATAATCCATTAAATAACAATAAATAATAGAAGGAATAATAGCAGTAAACATAAGGGATTAGAGACAATGAGACCCAATTAGATTAGAACCCAAACCGTACACAAAAGAGCACTTCTACAAACCAACTTACAAAACCGCCCAGAATAGTTGGTACAGAAGGGTTTACAAGTTTAGGTCATTCCTGAATTATAGCTAGTTTTTAGAAGGTTCGAAACTTTGAACCATATTTCCGAACCGGTTCGAAACTGATTTCTGAACAAAGTTCGAAAGTTCGAAAACTGACTTAAAATAAGTTCGAAAGTTCGAGAATGTATTTATACAATTTCCGAACATTCTTTATCTGGTTCAGTTATTACTCACTACTTTAGTTTCTTATGTAAATGGTGTATAATATAGTAGAAAGAATTTGAAAGGGGTAAATAGATGACTGATGTACCTAATGGACCTAAGACAAAGAAACGTACTTCGCGCAAGAAGCCTGGACGGAAACCAGTGAAGCAAAAGGCGCGTGTAGAATTAGACGAGGTCATTGAGTTTGATTACAAAGGAATTAAACTTAGTAAACAGGAACGTAACGAAAGAATGAAGCTGGAGTTTATTAGAGGTATGGATGTGGCGGAGATTGCTCATCGTTACGGGGTCTCTAAAACAACAGTAGAAATCTTGCGCTCAAAAGGTAAGTGGGTGAAGTTGAAGAAACAGTTCGACGATGAGAAGTCATTAGTAACTAACGATACACTTACTCAGATGTACGCAGGCTTTAAAGTGTCCGTGAACATTAAATACCATGCGGCGTGGGAGAAGCTAATGAACATTATAGAAATGGCATTAGATAATCCAGATAAGTACTTAATGACTAATAAAGGAGAACTTAGATGGGGCGCATTAGATGTTCTATCTAATATTATTGACCGAGCACAGGCTGGACAGGAAAGAGCTAATGGTATGATACCAGCTGAAGTACAATATAGACTACAAATTGAACGTGAGAAGATTACCTTATTGCGCAAGAAGATGGGCGATGGAGATACTGAGGAAGAGGTACGTGATAACTTTGTAGAAGCTTTAGACAATGCGGCAAAAGCTGTATGGAAAGACTTTGCTAATGAAACAGGAGCTTATATAAAGGAAGTATCTAATCAGGAGGTAGACAATGACTAAGAAAGAAATGTTCATTTGGGGAATTGTTATTCTACTCTTTACTATTGTAGTCATCTATCCTAGACCTCGCCAAAAGGAGCCTGCAAAAGAACCTGGAACCATTACCAACGTAGGTCCTAATTATATAGAAGTAGAAGCATACGGAAGATTCCTCATTAACCCTAAAGAAGCAGCAAAGCTAAACGAAGGGGAACACGCGCCGAAGTATATATTAGAAAGAGGTAGCTAGATGAAAATACATCATATAACTGAACAAGAAAACAAACGCACGCGCACAGAAATAGATTCGCTATTAGATGAAGCTCGTGAAATGGAATATGATTCTTTACTTATAATAGGAATAAAGAATGGAGAGATCTTCTCTTGTCATTCAGCTAGAAGTAAGTTACAACTATTAGGGGCATTGGAATTAGTTAGTCATGACTTCAAAGACATCAACTTCTAGGAGGCCGCATGGGTAGACTAAGAAACAAAGTACAGAAGTTTAACTTCGTACCTTTTAGTAAGAAACAACTTCAGCTACTCACTTGGTGGACAGATAACTCACCCTATCAAGACTTCGATGTGGTTATTGCAGATGGTTCAATTCGTTCAGGTAAAACTGTATCAATGGGACTGTCCTTTGTCCTTTGGGCAATGAATGATTTCAATGGACAGAACTTTGCTATCTGCGGTAAGACAATTCACTCAGCTCGTCGTAACGTAGTTCAGCCTCTCAAACAAATGCTATCGAGTCGCGGCTACAGAATAGAAGATATTAGAAATGAAAACCTATTAGTCATAGCTAGAATGGACGGAGATAAGGAAGTCATTAACTACTTCTACATCTTCGGCGGGAAAGATGAATCAAGTCAAGACCTTATCCAAGGTATGACCCTAGCAGGAATATTCTGTGATGAAGTAGCACTCATGCCTCAGTCCTTTGTTAACCAAGCTACCGGACGATGTTCAGTATTAGGTTCGAAAATGTGGTTCAGCTGTAACCCAGGTAACCCTAATCACTACTTCAAGAAAGAGTGGATAGACAAGGCGGTAGTGAAGAGAATCCTGTACCTACATTTCACTATGAACGACAATCCAAGTCTTAGTCCCGCAATTAAAGCGCGGTATGAAAAGATGTATGCTGGAGTCTTCCGTAAACGATTTATATTAGGTCTATGGGTAACAGCAGATGGATTAGTGTATTCAATGTTCAATGAGGAACAGCATGTCCGGGAACTAAACATAGGCTTTGACCGTATCTTTGTAGCAGGAGACTTCGGTATCTATAACGCCACTACCTTTGGGGTGTATGGATACTCTAGACGTCTTCGTCACTACCATCTAATTGAATCTTATTACCATTCAGGTCGCGAAGCTGAACAACAATTAACCGAAGCTGACATTAATTCTAATAGTACATTTTCGAACGTCTTACAAAAGACTACTAAAGAATATGCTAATGATTTAGTGAAGATGATACGTGGGTACGACATTGAATACATTATATTAGACCCTTCTGCGTCTGCTATGATAGTTGAACTACAAAAGCATCCATATATTGTTCGAAAACAAATTCCAATCATACCTGCGCGGAACGATGTAAACTTAGGTATTTCATTTCATGCTGAACTATTAAATGAAAATCGTTTTACATTAGACCCAAGTAACACGCACGACATAGACGAGTACTATGCATATAGCTGGGACAACAAGGCTAGTGAACGTGGCGTGGACCAAGTTGTAAAAGAGTTTGACCACTGCATGGACCGTAATAGATATGCCTGTCTAACTGACGCACTCATTAACGATGACTTCGGTTTTGAAATTCAAGTGTTGAGCGGAAAAGGTGCAAGGGCGTAAACAATTTAGCTAATAAAGTTGTATAATACTAATAAGGAGGAATTACAAATGGCTAAAAAATCTAAAGCTATTTCTCATACCGACGAGGTCCTAAGTCAGGCCTTTCAAAGTCCCCTGGCGCAGAATGTAAAGTTCAAGAAGGAACTACAAGAGGTTGAGAAGTACTACCAATACTTCGACGGGTTCGACGTCACTGACATGAATAGTGATTACGGTCAAACCTGGAAGATTAAGGAGGAAGGTCTGGATTATGTACCTACTCGTGAGATTCGTAACTTTGTGAAACAATTGATCAAGAAGCAAGCTCGTTTCATGATGGGTAATGAACCCGAACTAACATTCAACCCACTTGTTCAGAGTCAAGACAAGGCGGCGGAGAATAAACGTATCCTATTCGACGACATTCTAAGTAAAGCTAAGTTCTGGCCAAAAGCAGCAAATGCTTTAGTAGATGCTACAGTAGGAAAACGTGTTCTAATGTTAGTATTAGGTAATGAAGGACAGGAGATTGATGTTCAGTTCTACTCTATGCCGCAGTTTACTTACATCGTAGACCCTAAAGACCCTTCACGTCTATTAGCGGTAGACATTGTGTACCAAGATGAACGTACTAAAGGTATGGAAGCTGAATCACAACTCTGGCACCACTATCGTTATGAAATGAAAGCGAGTGCCTCTGAATCTGGGATTGCGGATGCACTGAAGGACGACGAGGAAGAGTGCTGGTTAACCTATACACTAACAGACGGAGAAGCGAATCAGATCTACGTCACAGAAGAAGGTACCACTACTATTAAAAAGACAGAAGCTAAGTTAATCCAAATTACAGATAATTTAGGTAACCCTGTCGAAGTACCTTTAACTGTGCAAGAGTCCGCATCAACTGGCTTGACGGAAATCCCATGTCGAGTGATTCTGAACGAACCTTTGACGAATGACATCTATGGTTCAAGTGACGTGAAGGATTTAATTACAATCGGGGACAACTATAACCGAACAGTTTCAGACTTACGTGATGCGCTGAAATTTAAAATGTTCGAACAACCTGTAGTCATTGACGGTTCAAGTCAATCTCTTAAAGGAATGAAGATTGCACCTAATGCTTTAGTAGACATTAAGTCAGACCCTACGGCGGCTATTGGAGGTTCAGGTTCAGCTAGACAAGCTCAAGTTACTACCATTTCGGGAACATTTAATTTCCTACCAGCGGCCCAATACTATTTAGATGAAGCTAAAAAAGCAATGTATGAACTAATGGACCAACCACTTCCAGAAAAAGTTCAGAACGCTCCATCGGGTATCGCAATGCAATTCCTATTCTACGACCTTATGAGTCGATGCGATTCTAAGTGGGTAGAATGGGATTCAGCTATTCAGTGGATGGTCACTATGATTGAAGAAATTTTAGCTAAAGTAAATGTAGACCTAGGTGTACTGCCGGAAGAAATTAAAAACAGCTACTCTGCTCTTACTACATTGTCAATTGAACATAAGTACCCATTACCAAGTGACGAAGCATCTGCACGTCAAGTTGCGCTAAATGAAGTTCAAACTAATGTACGCAGTCACCAGGCCTACATCGAAGAATTTAGTAAGAAGGAACAAGCGGACAAAGAATGGAACCGTATCCTAGAAGAACAAGCCCAACTTGATGAAGTAACCGCAGGGGCATTACCACAATTAGCCCAAGAACTAGATGAACAGGAGATTGAAGATGAACAAGAACGCTCGGAAGAAACAGATGAAGAAACAAGTGGTTCGGAGCACAAAGACGAACATGACCGAGAAGATGTCGAACGAGACATTTAAAGTCAACTGCGACTATTGTGAACATAAGTTCGAACTGCACCAAAAGGACATCCATGACACTAAGATTGACAAGGTGTACGACTGGCGTTTCTTCGAATGTCCGAACTGTCGGATGCGGTACACTACGTTCGTAGGGGATAAGAAGGTCAATGAACTAATCCGTGACCGTAACACATATCGCCGACAAATCAAAGCCGAACTAGACAAAGGTCCTAACATTAATCAAAACCGTTACCATGCTATTCGTATTCAGGACGAACATGCGGCTACTAAGATTCAGGGCCTTACACGTAAATTGAAGAAGGAGTTGAATATTAGTGAACGCGAAAAAGAATTCTTACTTGTCAAGCTGGGAAAAGGCAATTCATCAGAGGACAGTGAAACTGAACCTGGAACAGGAAACAGCGGTACTAAAAGCGTTCAATGACGCAACTAAGGACCTTATTAGTAAGATAGAAAAGTCCAGAAATGGGTACCTACCTAAGCGAATCTATAAAGATTATGCTTATGACTTGTATTCGGTTATATTAGAATTAGCTACTACCTACTCTCATAAAGCCGCTAAGAATGTACTGGACGGACAACTACTACATACTTTAGCTTTATTAGGAGAAGATGGTCAGAGTACCGCAAAAGACTTCGAACGAGTTCTTCGTGGAATCTCTTTAGTGTATTCGAAACTTGCGGCAGAAGCTGTCGTGAAAGGTGAGATCTACAAGGACGGTAAGAACTTATCTAAACGTATCTGGTCAGTAGCCTCCAAAGCGGGTAACGATATTCAAGAAGTAGTTACCCGCGGACTGGCTAGTGGGATGAGCGCAGTAGATATGTCTAAGATGTTAGAACAGTATGTTAATCCAGCTGCTCGCAAAGTATGGAACGCTGAAAAGATATCTAAAACACTTGGTCCTACTACAGCTAGAAAGTATCAGAACCTAGAGTACAATGCCTTACGATTAGCTAGAACTACTATTAGTCATTCAGCTACCGCAGGAGTTCGATCTTGGGGAAAAGTGAACCCTTTCTGTAAATATGTTCAGTGGCATTCTGTACACGCGCCAGGTAGAACTTGTCAAGCATGTATAGACCTAGACGGAGAAATCTTTCCTATAGAAGAATGTCCTTTCGACCATCCGAACGGTATGTGTTACCAGACTGTTTGGTACGATAAGTCTATGGACGAGATCGCAGATGAACTAAGGGCATGGGTACACGGCGAACCTAATGAGGAATTAGATACCTGGTACAGTGAACTGAATGATCCTACTCGGTACAACGCAAGTGATATTGATTTTGTTAAAAGTTATTAGAGGTTCGAAACTTTCGAATCTCTTTTTAGTCTATAAATAGTCTACATCAGTTTCCGAACCATTTTTCCGAATGGTCTTTATTTATGTTATAATATGTAAGAAAGGACTTGCCACCTTAATGGCTCGAACTTGGTTTCACTGTTCCAAGATAAAATAAAAACAGAAGATTCAGCCGGAGGGCGTAAACTCAGGAGGAAAGAAAATATGGCGTACCAACTGAAAGACCTTCTAAAAGGACTTGATGATGCAACGGTAAAGCAGGTTGAAGATACTATTAAAAATAATTCGAAAGAATTAGACGCTAAGGTATTTATTGACGGGGACGGAGAACACTTTGTTCCTCATGCTAGGTTCGACGAAGTTGTTCGTCAGCGGGATTCTGCTAACAGTTCAGTCACTGAACAGAAAGAGCAACTAGAGAAGCTAGCTAAACAAGTGGAAGATAATAGCGATGCGCAGGCTACCATTCAAACACTTACGCAGAAACTAGAAGCTCAATCAGCGTTAGCTAAGAATGCTATTTTAGAGTCACGGTTGACACCATTGATTCAGAACTCCATTGCTCCAGCCTCTGACATTTTAGGGTTCATGGACTTATCTAAAATTACAGTCAACGACGACGGTAAGGTAGAAGGTCTAGAGGACCAACTGAAAGTGGTACAGGAGTCTAAGAAATACTTATTCAAAGACGTAGAACCTCAACCCGAACCAGAAGGTTCACCGGAACCGGGTAAGGCGGGTACAGGTAACCCAGGTAACTCAGGTCGATTAGGTTCTAGTCCTACACCTCCAAAAGAGGTTGGGGCCTTTGGTAAGCAACTGGCGGCCGCGGTGGGTAAAGTCCAAGCGGATCAATCAGAAACTACTTCATTCTTTAAATAATAGGAGGAAAGCTCATGCCAAATGTGCGTGTTAAGACTACTGATTTAAATCAGACCACTCGCAGTATTGTAGCAATTCCGGACCACTATGTAGCATTTTCAGCTCAAATTCCGGCTACTGCTGCTACGGAAGTAAACGGTAAGAAATACATCTTAGCGGGTACTACTGTTACTAATGCGACTACACTAGATGGTCGTTCAACCGGTCTTCAGGTTACTCAAGCAAGTGAACAATTTGACGGTGTAATCTTTACAGACCAAGAAGTTTATCCAGGCGAAGAAAATGTAACTGTTACAGTTCTCGTTCATGGATTCGTTAAGTACGCTGCGTTGCAAAAAGTAGGAGGAGCAGTACCTACTTCTAAGAACGCTATGATTTTAGTTGTAAAATAGGAGGCTAATGAATGAACATTTATGACTACTTAAATGCTAATGAGGTGGCAAGCTATATTCAATCTTTGCCTTCTAATGCATTACAATACCTCGGACCTCAATTGTTCCCTAATGCCCAACAAACTGGTACAGATATTAGCTGGTTGAAAGGTGGGTCTAACCTTCCTGTAACAATTCAACCATCTAACTACGATGCTAAGGCTAGCATCCGTGAACGTGCTGGGTTCAAAAAACAAGCAACAGAGATGGCATTCTTCCGTGAGTCTATGCGACTTGGTGAAAAAGACCGTCAAAACTTGCAACTTCTTTTGACTCAAAGTGTCGGACTTGCCCAACCTATCATCACTCAACTCTACGACGATACTAAGAATTTAGTAGACGGCGTAGAAGCTCAAGCAGAGTATATGCGTATGCAGTTGCTTCAGTACGGTAAATTTACTGTTAAATCTACCAACGCAGAAGCACAATACACATATGACTACAATATGGATGCTAAACAGAAGTACACTGCTGCCCAAGTTTGGACAGATCCTACTAAATCTGATCCAGTCAAAGACATTCTTGCTGCGATGGATGATATCGAAGATCGTACAGGTGTACGTCCTACTCGTATGATCCTGAACCGTAAGACATACAATGACATGGTTAAGAGTGAATCTATTAAGAAAGCTCTTGCTATGGGTGTACAAGGTGACTGGAAGAACTTGATGCTCCTTCCTGCGGATGCTGAACAATTTGTAGCAGCTAAGACTGAACTTCAAATTGCAGTATATAGCAAGAAGATTGCCCAATTCGCTTCAGCTGACAAACTTCCTGACTATGGAAATATTCGTCAATTTAGCCTAATTGATGACGGTAACGTAGTACTTCTACCTCCTACTCCAGTAGGTCATACATGGTACGGAACTACTCCAGAAGCGTTCGACTTGTCTACAGGTGGCTCAGCCGCTCAAGTTCAAGTACTCGCTGGAGGACCTACGATTACTACATTTAAGGAAACTCATCCAGTTAACGTGGTAACCGTAGTATCTGCTGTAATGATTCCATCATTCGAGGGTATTGATTACGTAGGTGTAATTAAGACGAACTAGGAGGATTCGATATGGCAGTTCTAAAATCAGTTACTTCAGTAATTGTACAGGGTTCGGTAGTTCACGCAGGTACCACTTTTGAGTGTCCAGATTCTTTAGCCGATTCACTTATTCAACGTGGTTTCGCTTTCCCGATTCAGGAGGCAGAGCATGTAAAAGAGGCGGGTTCAGTTGAGACTTTATATCAAAATGATACAAATGGAATTCAACCAACTGACCCGTCACCACTTGATGCACGTGACGCGGAAATTGAAGTTATGCGTAAGGAGTACGCCGGTATGAAAGTCGGAGAACTTTTAGAACTGGCCGAATCCAATGGTATTGATACTACGTCTTTGTCTCGTAAAAGCGAGTACATTGACGCACTTATTCACTACGAGTTAGGAGAGTAAAATGGCTAAAGAAGCGGATATTGAATTAGTTAAAATTAATACTGATAATGTCAATTCGGTAAATCCATTAACTGATGAGCAGATTTCCGCTCTACTTGACCAACATAAGTCAGTGGCTTATGTAAGTTACAAGATTTGCCTTTTGAATACTCGAAATGATGCTGTAACACTAGGACCTATTAAGCTTCAAGGGGACGCTGATTACTGGAAGAGTATGGCTCAGTTATTCTATGACGAGTACAAACGTGAACAGGAAGAAGCTGAATTTAAAGCTAGTTCTGGGTCCACTATTTTAATGAGAAGGGCGGATGGCGCATGACATATAACTTGAACTATTTTAGGTCACAGGTTCGTCGTGTTATAGACACCGCCCCTACTCATGTTACTATTACTAGAGATGTCTGGGTGTCGGACGGTTACGGTGGACGGAAGCGGGATACTAAAGGAGGTATCGTACGCAGTGACTTACGTTGCGTATTTGACAACGCTTCGTCCCCGAACCTATCCGTTAACGCAAGTGACGGAGGACGAGTATTATCACAGAACTCTATTAGGTTATTGGTTCTATGGGAACAGGGATTAGACATTCGGCGAGATGATACAGTTACTATACTTGTATCCGACCGGAAGTACCGAGTTACTGAAGTCAATAACATATTAGAACAGAACATTCTACTCGAGGTTAAACTGGAGGTTAAGGACTAATGGCTGAACTAGTTTATGATGTAGATTCCTTTGTAGCGGAGTGCATTAAATACCGCAGTAAGATTGAAGTTTCAATTCTAACACTAGCGGAAATTGCGGCTACTAAGATGGAAGCTTACGCAAAAGCTAACGCACCTTGGACTGACCGTACAGGTAACGCACGTCAAAAGTTAGCGGGTTCAGCAGGGTTTGTAACCCAAGACCAAGTAATGATTGTAGTGGCCCATCATATGTCCTACGGTTACTGGCTAGAATTAGCGCATCAAAGACGATTTAAAATCTTAGAGGAATCTATAGAGGAGAACGTCGAAGAGCTTTATCGCTCATTAAGAAGATTATTGAGTTAGGAGATAGTATGACTAAACGAACTACTATGATGGACAGGTTAAAAGAAATCCTTCCAACTTTTCAACCAGCAGCCCCTCCTACCTTTTTAAGTCTAGGTAACCCTACACCAGACGAGCAGGAAGAACGGCCAGATGACTATATCGTATTAGCGTACAGTCACCGACTACCGAGTCAGACTAATCGTTTGGGAAGTTTTGCCTATTGGAAGGTTAAAATTTACGTTCACGCAAATTCAATTATTCCAATTGACCAGTACGGGGTACAGGTTCGAAGACTTATCAATGAGATGGGATACGAAATTACGTACGCCGAGACAGGTGACTATTATGATGTAACTTTAGAACGTCATAGAATGGAAATTGAATACCGAATACCGCAAGGAGGAATTGCATAAATGAGTAAAGATATTCTTTACGGGATTAAGTACGTAGAAATTGAAGAACTAGACCCTAAGACTCAGCTTCCTAAAGTTGGTGGAGTTAAGTTCGCAATGGATACGGCAGAAACTGCTGAACTCGAGGCTGTTACATCTGAAGGTACTGAAGACCTTAAACGTAACGATACTCGTATTTTAGCTATTGTACGTACTCCAGACCTTTTGTACGGATATAACCTCACATTCAAGGACAATACATTCGACCCAGAAGTCATGGCTTTGATTGAAGGTGGTACAGTTCGTCGTCAGGGTGGAGCTATTTCTGGATACGATTCACCTATGTTGGCCTCAGGTGCCGCTAACATGAAACCATTCCGGATGACCTTGTATATCCCTAACTACGTAGGGGATTCAATTGTAAACTACGTAAAACTTACGCTTAACAACTGTACAGGTACAGCACCTGGTATGAACGTAGGTAAAGAGTTCTACGCACCTGAATTTACAATCAAGGCACGTGAAGCTACTAAGGCTGGACTACCTATCAAAGGTATGGAATATGTAGCTGAATTACCTGCTGTACTTCGTACAATTTCATTCGACTTGAACGGTGGTACAGGTACCGCTGACGCACTTCGAATTGAAACAGGTAAGAAGATTACACCTAAACCAGCTGACCCTACTGGACCTAGCGGTAAACAGTTCAAAGGCTGGAAAGTATTAGGTGATTCAACTGTTTGGGACTTCGATACTATGAATGTACCAGACCGCGATATTACACTAGTAGCCCAATACGGCGACTAGATTTAAAGGAGGACAACTACTATGACATCAGTTAAGATTATCACCGCAGAAGAATTTAAGAATCGTTCGTTCCAAATTATCCAGATTCCTGGATTTACTCCAAAGGATGAACCTATTCACATTCAAATCCGAACCACAGGTATCATGGCCTTACTCGCTAATGGGCGTATCCCTAATACATTGTTAGGTAAGGTAACTGAACTTTTCGGTGAGGATACTAAAGCGGGATCAGCTACTAACGTTACCGCAGGAATTACAGATGAAGTGAAGAAACAAGCACTAGCTAAACTTAGTTCATCTGATTCCGGTGTGAAGGATATGGCTGAACTTCTTCGAGTATTCGCAGAAGCTTCAATGGTTCAACCTACATACGCAGAAGTAGGTGAGTACCTAACGGATGAGCAGTTGATGACCATCTTCGGAGCTATGTACGGAGAGGTTCAAGAAGCTGAATCCTTTCGTAATGTCAAGGGAGATGACTAATGTCATAGCAGTGGCTAGCGAATTTCATATCCGTCCTAGCGAGGTTGCTGGGTTTCAGACCGATATTGGAAAATATTGTTTCGATACCGCGGCAGTCGCCTATATTAGATACTTAGCCGACGATAAACAACCTCGGTATCCGGAAGATGAAAAGAGCAATCCGGGTCTTCAAACGTTACTAGGGTGAACCTTTTCGGTCACCCTTATTTTATTGATGAAAGGAGTTTAAATGGATTTAGGTACTATTGCCGCAAAGATGACACTAGATATCTCCAACTTTACCTCCCAGCTAAATTTAGCTCAAAGTCAGGCCCAACGACTAGCCGTTGAATCCTCGAAAGCGTTTCAAATTGGTTCATCTATGACCTCCATGGGTAAAACGATGACTAAAGCAGTCACGTTACCTCTATTAGCCATGGCGGGACTTTCCGTCAAGGTAGGTAACGAGTTTCAAGCTCAAATGTCCCGTGTACAAGCAATCGCCGGCGCTACTGGAAATGAGCTAGACAAGATGAAACAACAAGCTATTCAATTAGGTGCTAAGACTGCGTTCAGCGCTAAAGAAGCTGCTCAAGGGATGGAGAACTTAGCGTCAGCCGGTTTCACTGTAAATGAAATCATGAACGCCATGCCGGGTACGTTAGACCTTGCGGCCGTGTCCGGAGGGGACGTAGCCCAAAGTGCAGAAGCTATGGCTAGTTCCCTACGAGCGTTCGGACTTGAAGCAGATCAAGCTGGACACGTAGCAGACGTATTTGCTAGAGCCGCCGCAGACACTAACGCAGAGACTGTAGACATGGCGGAAGCTATGAAATATGTAGCTCCGGTAGCCCACTCTATGGGACTAAGTTTAGAAGAAACTGCGGCGTCTATCGGTATCATGGCGGACGCAGGTATTAAAGGTTCACAAGCGGGTACGACACTCCGTGGAGCCTTGTCCCGTATTGCTAAACCTACTAAGGCTATGGTTAAATCCATGGACGAATTAGGTGTATCGTTTTACGACGCTAACGGGAAAATGGTACCTCTTCGTGAACAGATCGGTCAGCTGAAAAAGGCTACTGCGGGCTTAACACAAGAGGAACGTAACCGACACTTAGTTACATTGTACGGTCAACAGTCCCTTTCGGGTATGTTAGCGTTGCTAGACGCTGGTCCTGAGAAACTGGACAAGATGACTAATTCGTTAATCAATTCAGATGGTGCGGCTAGGGAAATGGCGGCTACCATGCAGGATAACTTAGCAAGTAAGATTGAACAAATGGGAGGAGCTTTCGAGTCAGCCGCCATTATCATTCAACAAATCCTTGAACCAGCGTTATCTAAATTAGTAGGATGGATTACGAAACTCATTGAAGGGTTCGTAAATATGTCACCATTAGGTCAGAAGATGGTAGTCATTTTCGGGACAATGGTCGCGGCGTTAGGTCCATTACTACTAATATTCGGTACTGTTATTAGCACTATTGTTAAGGTTAAGACCGCAATTCAATTCTTAGGAGCTGGATTTGCCGGAACTATGGGAACAATAGCCGCAGTAATTGGTATCATTTACGCACTCGTAGCCGTGTTCATGATTGCGTATACCAAGTCTGAAACATTTAGGAACTTTATTGACAAGCTTTGGCCTTCTATTAAAAATGGGTTAGGAGTAGCCGCTCAATGGGCAGCTGAAAAACTCAAGGTCTTATGGGAATGGTTACATCAAGCTGGTCAGAAAGCTAAAGAGTTCGGACAAGCAGTTCGAGATAAAATTGGCGAACCTTTGAAACACTTCTCCGAAAAATTAGGTGTAGCCGGTGACTCTATTAAGGGATTCATTGGCGGAGTACTTGAAAAGATGGGGGGAGCGTTCGGTAAGATTGGAGGAGTCGCATCCCTCGCCGTATCTGCGATTACCAAATTTGGATTAGCGTTTCTAGGAATTACAGGTCCTATTGGACTAGCTATTAGTTTAGTAGTATCATTCCTAACGGCGTGGGCTAAGACTGGAAGTTTGAACGCAGACGGTATCCGTCAAGTGTTCGATAACCTATCTACTACTATTCAGAATGTAGCAGACGCTATATCTAAATACTTACCACAGTTCGTGCAAAAGGGAACTGAAATTTTAGTTAAAATTATTGAAGGGATTACTAAGGCTATTCCACAAATCACACAGACTATTAGTCAGGTGATAACAGCTATTACCCAAACACTAGTTTCGGTTCTACCGCAATTAGTTAGCGCAGGGATGCAGATTTTAACTACACTTATTCAAGGTATTTCGCAAGCCTTACCTCAGATTGTACAGGCTACGGTACAGATTATTACCACGTTACTTAACGGCCTAATACAAGCCCTACCTCAGTTAATTGAAGCCGGTATCCAAATTATACAAGCTCTTATCGGGGCTATTGTACAAGCATTACCGTCTATTGTAGAAGCCGCGGTACAGATTATGATGGCCCTAATTAACGGTATTGTACAGGCTTTACCTACGTTAATCGAAGCAGGTCTTCAGATTATCATGGCCCTCATTCAGGCTATTGTCGATAATTTACCGCAGATTATTGACGCAGGTATTCAGATGCTAACAGCGTTAATTCAAGGACTTATTCAGGTACTTCCTCAGTTAATTGAAGCCGCTATTCAAATCCTAACAGCGTTACTGGAGGCGTTTATTAACGCACTTCCTCAACTAGTTGACGCAGGGGTTCAGTTACTTACATCTCTACTTCAAGGGTTCATTAGTGTACTACCTCAACTACTTCAAGGTGCTATTCAGATTCTAGCGTCCCTACTATCTACCATTTTAAGTCATTTACCTCAATTACTTCAAGCAGGGGTTCAGTTACTAACTTCATTAGTAAGTGGTATCCTGTCAGTACTAGGTTCACTCCTATCTACTGTCGGAAGTATGATGGGTCAGATGATTAGTAAGATTGGTTCATTTGTAGGACAGATGTTGTCTTCGGGGGCTAAATTACTGACTAGCTTCATTAGCGGTATCGCCGGTAAGATTGGTTCAGCTGTTGGTAAGATTGCTTCCATGGGTAGCCAAATGATTTCTAAAGTAGGTTCGTTTGTAGGCCAAATGGCGTCAGCTGGTAAGAACTTCGTAATGGGATTCGTTAACGGGATTTCCGGAGCTATTGGAGCCGCTGCTAACGCCGCTGCAAACATGGCTAAAAGTGCGTGGAACGCCGCTAAATCCTGGTTAGGGATTAAGTCACCGTCTCGTAAGATGATGAAAATTGGTAAGTATACTGGAGAAGGTTTCGGCCTCGGTATTACTAACATGATTCGAACTGTACGAGATAATGCGAGAGAAATGGCGGAAGCTGTATCCGATGCGTTAAGTGATATTACGATGGATGTTCAGGATAATGGTATCGTTGACAAAGTTAAAGATATCTACGGTCATGTGATGGACCAGGTACCTGATACACTTAAAGGACCTCAATTAGGTCTAGTTGAATCAGCTGCTACTGCACCTACGGTAGATTTGTATAAGATTAACCAACGTCCTGCAGATTCTAATGAACCTAAGGACGGCGGTGAGTCATCTGGAGGTAACATTACTATCGGAACTATCATTGTTCGTAATAATGATGATGTAGACAAATTGTCCCGCGGACTGTATAATAGAAGTAAGGAAACGTTATCCAGTATGGGTAACATTGTAACACCTTAGAAAGGAAGACTAAATGGCGAATAGAGATACTATTTTAGTGGACGATATCGATTTATCTACTAAAGGAGTAACTATTTTAGAATATTCGGGAATTAGCTTCGCAGCTCTAAAGGACGGAGGATTTAAAAATCCGGAAGGTATTGACGGGGTACTCGATTCCCCGTCTACTGCCTTTTCTGGACTAACTGCCTCTATTACAGTTCTAATTGAGGGCGAAAGTGAAAAGCATGTGAACGCTACTTATCGGGAATTTAAACAATTCATTAGAAGTCGATCTTTTTGGAAGATTTCCACAAAAGAGGATCCGGAGTTTTTCCGATATGGTAAGTTCCTGGGGGAAAGTGAACCAGGTGTACTGACAGACGTTCCAATCTTTGCGCAAGCTCACCTTATTACTAAAATAGGTATTCAATTTAAAGATGGTTACGAATATTCTAAGAATGTAATTACCGGACAGTATAGCTATACTTCGGGTATTAACGGTCACGAGATTACTAATCCCGGTAGACCTACAAGACATTTCGAAGTAGAAATTAGTACTACCCAACGTCTTCCAGGCTACATTCGAATTGAATGTATTGGACACGGTTCAGTAGAGTTCGGTACTAATTCAATTATGCTTGACCCTGGAAATCGAATTAAGTTCAACTTTGGAACGTTCGAACTACTTCAATTAGCTATTAACAATAATGTTAAGAACATTTTCGGGTATTTAAAAAATGCGCAATTCTTTAAAATTCCTTCAGGAAAATCAGTACTTAGAATTAGTTACCGAACCAGTGATACGGCGACATGGACGACGAATCTTCCATTCCAGGTCCGTTATTCGCTGTCCCCGTCCTATTACTAAGGAGGTGCTAAATGATTGATAATAATTTAGTCATGACTCCTATTCCGGATAGCCTTCTTTACGTATATGACCAGAATTTCAATCTACTTGGCGCTAGTGTAGAGTGTTTCCATAAGCACTACGAGGACGAAATCATTACTCGTTCGAAAGGTAAGGAAGTACTTACGTTCGAAGCAGTAGAGACTTCATCTATCTATCAGCACTTAAAGACTGAAAATGTAGTCAAATTCGGTGAAAGATGGTTCCGTATTAAGTTTGCGGAAGATGACAGTTCAGCTAAAGGGCTAACTAAATTTACCTGTTATGCGTTATGGTACGAATTAGCTGAAGGGCTACCGACCCCTATTAGAATGGTAGGGAGTACGGTTCGAGCTGTTGCGGAAGCTATTACTAAAGATTTTGGCAAGTGGGTAAAATTAGTCATTCCTACAGACTCGGGTAACCGACCTGTACGGTCCATTACCTTAAAGGAAAATTCTGGACTATATAAACTTCGGTATTTAGCTAAACAGTATAACATGGAGCTAACATTCGGGTATGAAGAAGTATTTGAACAGGAGCTTCGATATGTTAAAACTGTCGTAATTATTCAGCAGTACACTGAATCTAAAATTGATTATCCTTTAGTAGTTGAAGAGAACCTGAACCATATCGTACGAGCGGAAGATTCCCGTAACTTATGTACGGCTTACAAGTTGACAGGTAAGGGGGAAAACGACGACGAGGAACTCACCTTCGCAAGTATTAACCACGGAAGTGACTACCTAATTGATGTGTCCTGGTTCACTGAGCGTCAGATGCGTCCTAGATACATTCCTAAATCTAAGCACGATGATCGCTTTAAGATTAAACAAAGTATGCTGGATGCGGCTAGAGCTTATTTAGATGTATACGCTAAGCCGTTAGTTACATATGAAGCGTCAGCAATTCTGTACGATAAGGTACCTGACTTACATCATAGTCAATTAGTAGTAGACGACTTCTATAAGCTGAACGAGTGGCGTAAGGTTACTGCCCGTTCGGTAGACTATGATGACTTATCGAACTCCCAGATTACCTTCGATGATCCTAGACGCGATTTAATGGACCTAATTAACGACGACGGGGACGGAGCAATTTCTTCCGGTAACGAGGAGCAGTCTCACGTAGTCATTAGGTACGCTAATGACATTTTAGGTACAGGGTTCAATACCGAGAACGGTAAGTATATCGGTGTCCTAACTACTACAAAACGTTCGGAAGATTTAAAACCTGACGATTTTACGTGGGTTAAAATTGAAGGTCCAGAAGGTAAACAGGGACGTAACGGTGAACCGGGTACTCCTGGACGAGATGGAGTCGATGGGGTAGCAGGTAAAGACGGTGTAGGTATCGTAGATACCGATGTTACTTACTGTATTAGTTTATCAGGTACTCAAGCTCCTACAGATGGTTGGTCCTTGCAAGTTCCGGAACTCATTAAGGGTAGATACCTATGGACTAAGACATTTTGGAGATACTCAGATGGTACGCACGAGACAGGCTACTCCGTAACCTATATAGCCCGTGATGGGAATAACGGGAATGATGGGATAGCTGGTAAAGATGGAGTAGGTATTAAAAATACCGAGATTAGTTACGCTAGAGCTACTTCCGGTACTGAAGCTCCGACTCAAGGTTGGCAATCTCAGGTCCCAGAAGTTCCCTACGGTGAATATCTTTGGACACGTACTAAATGGGTGTATACAGATAATACTTCCGAAATAGGTTATTCTGTAGCCCGTATGGGTACTCAGGGCCCTAAAGGGGATTCAGGGAATGACGGACTTCCAGGTAAAAATGGTGTAGGTTTGAAGGGTACTCAGGTTCTTTACGGACTTTCGGATAATGATCAAACTGCCCCACTGACATGGACTCCGCAAGTTCCTGGACTAGTTAAAGGTAAGTTCCTATGGACTCGAACTACTTGGACTTACACTGACACTACTTCGGAAACTGCATACCAAAAGACCTATATAGCTCGTGACGGTAATGATGGGCAAAACGGTATCGCTGGAAAGGATGGTGTAGGTCTACATCATACAGATATTACCTATGCAGGTTCTACTTCAGGGACAGTACCTCCTTCCGGAGATGTTCTTATTAACTATGCTGAAGTTATTCGACCTAACCGAAGTAGTACAGATAATATAGCTTACCCTGATTTGTATTTCGATGCTGTAAACGGAGCTAAATATAAGTTATACGGCATATCGGCTAACGGACAATTTTCTTCACAGCACTTATCCAGAGAGGAATCTAATCGGGTTGTAATCTGGGGAGTACAGTTTGATACCCCTGGTGGGTCCGTGTTTAAGATTATTTCTAATGAAAATACGGGTATTCATGGTAACGAATTTACGTGGACCGGACCTACGGGAAGAACTCGTATTCGGGTTAATACCTATAAACCGGACAATTCTACTCAGGTGGAATATCTTAGACTCGAATCCGCTAATAGTTCTATTTGGAGCGCAGCTATTCCTCAAGTTCAGCCTGGATTTTATCTTTGGACTCGAACTATTTGGACTTACACTGACGGAACAAGTGAGACTGGATATTCTGTAACTAAGATTGGGGAACAGGGTCCTAGAGGTATTCAAGTTCTGCAAGGGGAAACTGGACAGCAAGGTATTCCAGGTACCCCCGGACCTGACGGAAGGTCTCAATTTACCCACATTGCGTTCTCGGACAGTCCGGACGGCACAGGATTTAGTCACACTGACCAAGGTCGCGCCTATATTGGAATGTACCAGGACTATAACGAGGCCCATTCTAGAGATAAAGCTTCGTATAGGTGGACTAAGTGGGCGGTCCGAGATGGGGCTCAGGGTATTCCAGGTAAAGAAGGAGCGGATGGCAGTACTTCGTACTTCCATGTAGCTTACGCTGGAAGCGCAGACGGGACTAGAGCATTTAGCCTAGATGACCGTAATCAGCAGTATATTGGATACTACTCAGACTCTACAATACAGGATAGTACAGACCCTAAGAAGTATAGATGGTTTGACCGTATGGCGAATGTTCAGGTAGGAGGAGTTAACCTATTCCTTAATTCCTTGTTTACGTTTGGACTGAAGGAGCCGTACTCTACTTACGCCTTAATAGATGATGTTAGTGATACTAAGGGACAGTTAGTTGCAAGTATTGATGCTACCGCTACGAAATACAGAGGGTATAACACTCTTAGATTAGATTCGACCTGGAACGGTAAGTACGAAAACCAAAAAATTACCTTTCGTATAGGTGGGGATAGTCGAGAGTTTACGGACTATGGATTCACTAACCAGAATGTTCGAATCAGCTTCTGGGCTAAGAGTAATAAAAATAATGCTCAAATTAACTTCCGAGCGGGTTACCGGAATACAATTGAACCCTTATACTTAACAACTGACTGGAAGTACTACTCTACTTACCTATGTTTAGCCGAAGATACTAAATGTTCGCAGGACGTTATCATTCACTTATGGAGTCAGGAGACTACTGCGTGGCTAGCTATGATTAAGGTCGAAGTAGGTACCCTGTCTACTAGTCATACGGAAGCTCCAGAAGATATAGCTTACCGAATTAACAGTAAGGCTGACGGTAAACTGACCCAAGACCAGCTAAATGCGTTAGCGGAAAGGGCTCAAATTTACGAAGCTGAACTGCAAGCTAAAGCTACTATGGAGCAGCTTAGTGACTTGGAAAAGGCCTATGAGGCTCGTATTAAAGCTACTGAAGAAGCTATTAGTAAGTCAGAAGCTGATTTAATTGACGCAGGACGTCGACTAGATGCTACCGTAACTGAATTAGGTGGACTTCGCGAACTGAAGAAATTCATTGATACATATATGTCCTCCAGTAACGAAGGTTTGATTATAGGTAAGACTGACGCAAGTTCTACTATTAAAGTAAGCCCAGATAGAATTTCAATGTTCAGTGCCGGTAAGGAAGTTATGTATATTAGTCAAGGGGTTATCCATATTGATAACGGGGTATTTACTAAATCCCTTCAAATTGGTAGGTTTATTACGGAACAGCACTATGCTGACCCAGATTTAAACGTATGCCGATACGTAGGTTAGGAGGAAAACTATGGCAGAATTTTGGTCCAATAGTGACCGAGGTTATAAACTTAGATTATGGATTGACCAAGTAGGTCAGAACGTTGAACAAAATACAAGTCAGGTTCGAGCTCGGTTATCCTTACATAATGAATGGTACTCGTTCGCGGAGTATAACTGTTACGCAAATGTAGTCATTGACGGTCAGAAGCAAGAGTGGTCAGGTCGACCAGCTATGTTACAATTTAACTCAATGATTTGGCTAATTGACCGAACATTTACTGTAAGACATAACGAAGACGGGGCTAAGGCGTTTAACTTCTCAGCTCACTTTAGCGGGGACGGTGGATGGTCACCTGCGCCGGGTTCATTAAACCTTAGCGGTAGTTTTACTCTTACAACGATTCCACGTACAAGTGATATTACACTTAGTAACTGCGTTATCGGTCAAATGTGTTCAATCGGTATTAGACGGGCAGTAGGTTCGTACTACCACGAGATTCGATACCACTTCGGTAATCAGCAAGGTACTGTTACATCTAATGCAGGTTCTTATGCGAACTGGTATGTACCTATGGAGTTAGCTAGAGAAATCCCTAACAATATTTCAGGTGTAGGTACCTTGTACATTACTACATTTAATGCGGGGCGTAGGTTGGGTACTAAGTCAGTGAACTTTACTGCCTCCTTGCCTGACAATATTCAGCCGTCTCTCGAGTCCATTACACTCGTCGATAAGAACAAGACCGCGGCTAGTTTAGTTCCAGCTAACACATTTATTCAGATTGTGTCAGACATAGCTGTTTCCTTTAACGGGGCGCAAGGTAGTTACGGTTCGACTATTAAGAGTATGGATGCTTACATTGTAGGTAAGAAGAACTCTATTAATAGCAATGGTCAAAGTTTTGGACCATTAGATTTCAACGGTAAGGTAAAGGTACGGGCTACTATTACTGATAGTCGAGGTCGTACATCCTTACCAAAAGAAGTCGAAATTAACGTACTAGAGTACTTCCCACCTGCTTTATCTATTCAGGTATATCGGACAAGACAGAATCCATCAACCTTGCAAGTAGTTCGAAACTTTAAATTCGCCCCTATTTTAGTTAACGGTATTCAGAAGAATAAAGGTACGCTAAAATTTAAAGTCGCACCTATTAATACTGACAACTTTGTACAAGATACCGGGCCAGCGGCGGGAGAATGGAGAGCTGTTAGTCAGTTAACCAATAGTGCGGCTAACTTAGCAGGTAACTACCCTTCTTCTAAATCATATACAGTAGTAGCTGAATTTACAGACTTGTTTACTCAACAAGCCTTATCAGCCTCTGCTACCGTATCTACTGAAGCTGTTATCCATTCTTACGACAAGCAAGGTAGATTGGGAGTAGGTAAGGTACCCGAGAACGGTCGGTACGGTAGTGTGGATATTGCGGGAGATTATTATTCCGGAGGGAAAATGATTCAGCATTATCCAATTACTAACCCAAACGGTTCACTTAGTAACGGAGCTGCTCAATGGGATGCTCCTTGGAATGTACAGGGTACTCAATTCGGATGGAGAAGTGGTAAGTACGCTGATAATCCTACAGGTAAAGGCGGTGACTGGGGATTCCTCCAGCACTACTGGATCGATTCCTGGAAAATGGTTCAGATATTTACAGCAATTTCTTCCGGACGTACATTTATTAGAAGTTCTAATAACCAGAGGGAATGGAAACCTAATCAGTGGAAAGAGTTCGCTTTTAAAGATGAGACTAACCTTATTAATACCGGGTGGAAGGAAGCTGGGTATGCTGGGTCTTATTACAAGCGGGTAGGGGATGTACTAACTATTAAGTACGATTTTGTAGGAAATGGCGGTACTATTCAATTTGCTAATATTCCTAAGGATATTTTCGACCCACCGCAAGTCTATATGTTTGTTATAGCCGCATGGTCCATTGCGGGGGAAGTAAACACTCACGTACAGGTTAATAAGGGTCAAGGAGTACTCCATGCTTTAGCAACCGGTAACGGTACAAAATACGCCGGACAGCTTACAATTATGTTATAATATAACAGAGGAGAAAATACATGAAACTTGAATTTATTTCTAAATCACTTACCTATCTAAATTCCGAACCTTTAAAGACTTTGGTTGTATTAGGTAATTCTAGTGGAGCCTATTTGCCAGTATTGTTCGAAAAAGAGGATATTGAAAAATCTGACGCAGAGCTATTTTTAATGGCTTTGGATACCCTGTATGAGGAAAATTTCCCAGACCGTGCGGAAAAGGAAAAATTTAATAAAGTAGACGACAAGTTGAAACGACAACAAGAATTGAACGAGTCGAACCGTGAACTTCTTATTCAAGTTTCAACTATATCTGAAATCCTGGTTACGTTAGCCATTTCCACTACTGGAGGAATGGACGCAAACGCCTATAGCAAGGTAGCTGAGTTCATTAAACCTTTAGTCGTAGACCATCGTTACGTAAATAACGATATTGTGTCAATGCCTTACCCATTCGACACAAATCCGAAGTGGCCTAAAGGTACTCCTACTATTTTGAAATTTAGTATGCCGGCCGAAGATGGCTATACATACAAAGGTCAAAAAGTAGAGGATTTGCTACGTACAGGAGCAGCTACTGTCGTCTTACCAAGACTAGGGTAAGGAAGGAGAATAAATGCCTGTACATACTGAAGCCGAACTTATGCATTGGTTACTCACTGTGGTACTGCCTGTAATTGTTACAGGGGCTACATTTTATACTTCCGCGAAAGGACGTGCATCTCAATTAGAGAGCCGTTTGACAACGCTGGAGGTAATTAACCGAGAGCAGGAAAAGGTAATTGAAAGCCACGGTCGTCGTTTAGATAAACACGAAGAAGAGCAGAAGATTACCTTAGCGCTCGTCGAACGTATTGACAATCTTAATGAAAACATGCGTGGCCTGCAAAAGGACGTATCTGACATTAAGCATCTCGTGGACACTAATTTAAAGGAGAAGTAGAATGAATAAATTTGCTAAGAAACTTGGCGTAAAGGTAGTTAAAACTATGGCTCAAGCCGCTTTGGGGGTAATTGGGTCATCTGCCTTGTTAACAGAAGTGAACTGGACAGTGGTAGCATCGACTATCGCACTAGCTGGTCTCACTTGTGTACTTATGAACTTGGCTGACTTGAAAGAGGAGGAGTAGAATGCCTGGACAATTAGGTAATTGGTTTGTAGCCCGTCGTGGACGGGTTACTTACTCAATGACAGGAAGCCGTAACGGTAGTGACGGTACAGGGGATTGTTCAGGTACAGTCTCCCAAGCCCTAAAAGACAATGGATTTAATATTCAAGGTCTTCCGTCTACGGTTACACTCGGGGCTCAATTAGCTAAAGTAGGCTGGGTTCGAATTAGCCGAAATGAAGATTGGGACGCAAAAGCGGACGATATTGTCCTAATGAGTTGGGGGCATGATATGTCTACATCAGGTGGTTCAGGTGGTCACGTTGGAGTAATGTTGGATTCAGTTTACTTCATTTCATGTGACTACTCAACTAAAGGAGCCCCTAATCAGGCTATTAATACCTACCCATGGGATGATTACTACTACTGGAACAAACCAGCATACATCGAAGTATGGCGGTATAACGGTAATGTACCAAAACCTGGTCAACCTAACACAGCCGCAGCTTCTACACCTACTCGTAAACCTGATAGTAAGGCCTACTATTTAGCTAATGATGTTCAGTTTGTACACGGCATCTGGCAAATTAAATGTGATTACCTTGCGCCGGTTGGATTCGATTGGCTTGAGAACGGTATTCCGGTAAGCCTTGTAAATTGGGTAGACGAGAACGGTAACAATGTACCTGATGGAGCCGATAAGGACTTCAAGCCTGGAATGTACTTTAGTTTCGAAATTGACGAAGCTCGTATCTACGACACAGGTATTGGAGGCTATTACGGTGGGTACTACTGGCGTCAGTTCCAATTCGGACAGTTCGGAAATATCTGGCTCTCAACTTGGGACAAGGATGATTTAGTGAACTACTATAATTAGTTCAGTCATTTTACACTATTGACATATTTAGGTTAAACCTGTATACTATATATGTTCATTGTTTTATCTGTGACTATTCACGCAAGGGAAGTCGGGCTTATAACCCGGCTTTTCTTGTTGAAAAAAAAGTTCGATAATTCGGAAGTTGTCGCTTGTGTATTACCCGGTAATATGTTATACTTGTCTTGTAAGTAAATAAAACAATTTTAAGAAAATTGGAGGACGCCATGAAAATTATTTTCACAGAAATTCAAGCCGGGAATACGTTAACTAACAAGCGTAATTCTAAGTCGTTCGAAGTTGTTAGCGTACTACTTGACGAAGGTAAGGCAGAGTTACGTAACCTAGATACAGAAGAATTAGTAACTGTATCTAAAGCTACATTAGAACGCTGGTACGACCTACAAGAGGATTCGAAAGAACCAAAAGGACCTAAAGTAGCTAGAAGGTCAGTACGTCGAACACCTCGTCCAGTAGTTACTGAACTTATTGAACGTGAGGACGATAAAGAGGTTGTAGAGATTAAGGAAAAGCGCAATAAGAATAAGAATAGCGCAGTACCTAAATCGGACCATGTACTATCACTTACTAAGGAATTGGAAGCTCGTATTAGTAAAGACTTTCCAGCTTCGAAGCGTGGGGTAACTCAATCGTTCATTAAGTACTCACATCGATACAACTTTGTCAAAATCTTCCAAAGTAAGTCCCGTATCCGTATTAACGTCCTAACTCGCGCAATGCCGGAAGACGTTAAAAAGTTATTAGACCGAATTGTTCCAGCTTCATATGGTTGGCCAATTGATGGACTGTTTACAATTCGTTCAGAAAAAGACCTAGATACGGCAATGGAGCTTATTAGTTATTCTTGTAAAGGAGCTAAAGATTGATTCAATTAACAATTGATAAGTCTAGAATGAATAAGCGGGGTAATAGTATCTACATTTCAGTACCCAAAGATACTGACGACGAGAAGTTATTAGGTAATCAGTTATCCACGTTACCTAAAATTAGAGAACTTGGGTACAATCAGTTCGAAGTACCTATTCGATACTTCTCTGAACTATTAACTGCTTTAGAGTTCTGGGATTTAGAAATTACTGGAGACATCCCGTCAGATATTCGTAACTACATTACTTCTCGTAACGATATCGTGAACGCAGGGACAGGTGAGTTCGAATTTAAAACTAAACCTTTTCAACACCAAGTGGAATGTTTCGAGTTCGCTAAGGAACATCCATGTTTCCTATTAGGGGATGAACAAGGTTTAGGAAAGACTAAGCAAGCTATTGACATTGCAGTAAGTCGTAAGAATCAATTTAGTCATTGTCTAATAGTATGTTGCGTATCTGGTCTTAAATGGAATTGGGCTAAGGAAGTGGGTATTCACTCCAACGAACAAGCGCACATTATAGGTAGCCGAGTGAACCTTAACGGTAATTTAGTTATCGACGGTATTAATAAGCGTGCGGAGGACTTACTTACGAACCATGAGGAGTTCTTCCTTATTACTAATATTGAGACTTTACGTGATAAGGCGTTTACTTCAGCTCTTCGCGAACTTACCAACTCGGGTACGATTGGTATGGTAGTAGTAGACGAGGTACATAAATGTAAGAACCCTGGAAGTCAACAAGGTGAAGCTATACATAAGTTAAATAGCTTCTATAAACTGGCTTTGACAGGTACACCCCTACTGAACTCACCTATCGATACCTATAACATTCTAAAATGGTTAGGGGTGGAACACCACTCACTAACAGCGTTTAAAGCCCGCTATTGTGTACAGGATAATTTCGGTCAGATTACAGGTTACCGAAACTTGTCCGAACTGAAGGAAATAGTGAACGCTAACATGCTTAGGCGTACGAAGGACCAAGTACTGGACCTACCTCCTAAGATTCGAACCATGGAATATATAGACATGGGCAAGGACCAAGCTAAAATCTATAACGAGGTTCGAACTAAATTCATTGAGGATATCGACAAGGTTATGCTAAGTAGTAACCCACTAGCTGAAACTATTAGGTTACGACAGGCTACAGGAAATCCAGAAATTCTAACTACGAAGAAAGTCAAATCGGCGAAGTTCGAACGTGCGTTAGAAATTATAGATGAATGTATATCTAGTGGAGAGTCTGTAATTGTGTTCAGTAATTGGGAGAAAGTAATTACCCCACTATTCCACTCAATTATGAAGAAGTACCCAGCTACTTTAGTTACCGGTGAGACAGAAGATAAGTTCGGAAATATTCAAGCCTTTACTGAATATAGAGGACCTTCTGTTATCTGTGGAACTATAGGGGCATTAGGTACAGGGTTCACCTTAACTAAAGCTACTACAGTAATATTCTTAGACAGTCCATGGACTAAAGGTGAGAAGGATCAGGCGGAGGACAGAGCCCATCGTATAGGAGCTACATCTCCTGTATCCATTATTACTTTAGTATGCAAGGGAACGATCGACGAAGTAATCGAAGATATCGTAGCTAGTAAGGGAGAGATAGCTGACTATGTAGTAGACGGTGTACCTCTGAAGAACAAGTTAGCTAATCTATTCGATTTAATTATAAAGCGCTAAGGGGTACAGATGGTTAAAAGAACAATGTATAGTCTAGTACGTAAGGATACAAAGCAAATTCTAGACAAGCGACAGTTCCTATCTTGGACTAAGGTAGATTACTGCGAAGCGTTAAGTGGGTTATTAGAACGAGGGGATATGAAGTATATAGCCCTTCAATTGAACTGTAACGAGCGTACCTTAAAGCGCATGGTGAAGTTCGATAAACTACCCAACGAAAAACAATGTGAAGCTATTCGGAGGTTAATAAATGAAGGAAATTAATGGTGTAAAATACTACCGAATTTCGGAGGTATGTAAAATGGTAGGGCGGAGTCAGACTACTATCACTCGAGTGTGGTACGGAGCCGCAAATTATGCGAAGGAGCAGAATATCCATTTCCCGTTCTACTTACCTAAATTTCGAAATGATTTAGACGGTAAGAAGACGCGGTATTGGAGCGAGGAAGGTGTCCAGAAATTAATTAAGTTTCGGGACTCTATTGTACCCGGAGATTTAGCATTCTACAACCGTCAGCATATGTGGGGAGAACGTCAGCTAATCTCAAAGGACCGACAACAATTTAGACAAGAAATGTCTGAACTCGCCGACGCTAATTTAGATGAACTTATGAAGGAGAAAATCTAATGAAAGAAATTCAAAACGAAAAAGAGTTTTTGGCTCTATTACCTCAAGTTGCCCAATCTAATTTGGAACTTGGCGAATTAACCAAGACAGTTAAATCCGGCAAGGAATTACTAAAGAGTTACATGCTACTAGAAGACATTGAGTCAGTAGAAGTAGGGGATTGGGGAGTTACTTGTTCAAGTTCTACTAAATCCTCTATGGATGAAGACATGCTAGTTAAAATTGTTCAGGACTTAATTGAACAATCTGATGGACTTAATAAAGAAGCCTATCAGAATCTAATTGTAATGAAGCCCAGTATCAATGAAGATTTGCTAGAGGACCTAATCTACACCAAGCAGCTTGACCCTGAAGTGATTAAGCCTGCTATCACTGAGACGGTGTCTTACACGTTACGCTTTAAAAAGATTAAGAAGAAGAGCCCTAAATCTCGCAAAAATTCTTAATATTTCGCGGCTATTTAACGTTATTTAGGCAGGTACATGAAATACCATTGAGGAGATAAACAATGAGCAGACAGCGTATAAAATCGCGAAATACGGACACGCAAGTTTCCGGTCTATTATTTAAGTCTATTGGCCTCCCTACCAAAGGTCTATTTGGAAATAGTACTAATGGATTATCTAAACGTGATAGAGATTATCTAATTACTAAGGACCAGCTAATCAATTTAGTAAGTGGTAAGGACTATACAGAAATTACCTTGAAACAATTAAGTCACTTCTTTATTGTTCAATACGAGTTTATTTACAAGAAAGAATGTATTGACTATAATTGGTTCAACTTTCAGGCCACTATGAAAAAACTGAAAGATTATACAGAATGTTCAACTTGGGTAGAGCTAGCTTGGTTCATTTATGAATCAATTGACAAAAGTTCAAGAGGATTGTTCGAAAATGTACCTAATGTCATTACGCTATCTGTATTCAAAAGAACTTGGTTAGTGGACGAATTATTAGGAAAATCTCAGAGGTTTAGCGGCTTTTATTAAAAAGATGTAGACAAAATATAGATTATTTTCGAACCACTTAACCAAATCGCGAAATTTGGTGTATATACTAGTAAAAAAGACTTTTTTACAAAGTCATTTTTACAGCTGCTTTAGAGCAGCTTAGCAAGCTAGCCCTCTCTCCCTCCATCGGGTCCATATATATAGGTATTGAACATTTTAGGTATATAAACTAATTAATACCTAATAAAATAAATAAAAAAAAAATTAAGGGCGAACTGAACATTTTAGAAAGGTAAAATAATGGACGTAAATGAAATATGGAAGAAAAAGGTTCATCAATTATTAGTTGAAAGTGGTGTACCTAAGAAATATTTAGTCCCTCAAAATCTAGTCCCTCGAAAGGCTGATGATTTAGCTTGGCAGTGGCTAGAGGATTATAGGTCGAATGTTGTTGAAAATGTCGAACATGGTCGAAGTGTTGTTATTACTAGTAGTACGGTTGGTAATGGAAAGACTAGTTGGGCGATTCGATTACTTCAACGTTACATCGCCGAAACTGCTTTAGACGGACTATTAGATGTTAAAGGTGTATTCTGTGTTAGTTCGTCAATGTTAGAAATCTTTGGCGACTTTGGATACTTCGAAACTAGTATTGAATTTTTTAATTATCTGAACCGCCTAAAGACTTGTAAATTATTAGTCATTGACGAAGTGGGGTCAGGTCGGGTTACGCAAGTTTCTTACAACCATTTCTACGACCTGATTAACTATCGGGTAGATAATAATTTATGTACTATTTACACCACGAACTATTCGGACGCTAAAATACAAGAGGTTCTTGGTAAGCGGCTATATAGTAGAATCTATGACACATCTACGGTAGTTGAATTTACTGCGTCGAATGTTCGAGGTTACACGCCTGAGGAGGTGACTCGTATTGAAAGAACCTAAGTATTTAGTACTGGATAAAAATTTAGTACCTATGATTTACAAGAATGTTTACGGCGAAGTAGTGAAGTGTTGCTTACTAAAGCCTATTAGTGCTTCCGTGTACTTATTAAGTAACCTCTTTTTAACTGAACAAGAGGTTCGCGAGTACGACGAAAGACTTCTTGAATTTATGTATGAATATCGGAAGGAGAATATCTATGACTACAAAGTCGAAAAGGTTATTATACCTCGTACTTAGTTCTGTACTATTTGGTGTAGCGATAGGGGTAATAGGTATGTTAGCTTATACACGGACTAAGGTACATCAGGTAGAAGAACAGTACCGTAACGCTTATTACTTATCTATGGACGAGACTGGCCTATGGTTGGGCGAACGTCCAGGTCATAAATTCTATCCAATGTACGATATGCACGGAAATAGATTGGGGGCTAAACGTGATTCAACTACAGGTACTGAATAAAGTACTTCAAGATAAAAGCACATCTATTTTAGTTAACAATGGTATAACAGAAGAATACTTCAGTGACTACTATCCCGAATATGAGTTCATTATGAACCATGTTAAGAATTATGGAAACGTGCCGGACGATGAAACAGTTCTTGAACATTTTCCAGGATTCGAACTTCTGAACATTTTAGAAACTGATGCTTACTTAGTAGACAAGATAAGGGAAGAGCATTTATATAATGCAATGGTACCTATACTTAGTCAGGCGGCTGAAGATATGCAAACTGACTCAAGTGTAGCAGTTTCGAACATTTTACCTAAACTTGAAAAACTCATTCAGCAATCTAAGTTCGTAGGTGGGGTCGACTTAACTAAAAATGCGTACGACCGTTTTAATTGGGCAATGGACATTGCAGACAAGTCAGGAGACTTATTAGGAGTACCAACAGGCTTCGAACTATTAGACGATGTACTAGGTGGAATGTTACCAGGTGAAGAGTTAATTGTTATCGTAGGACGTCCTGGGCAAGGTAAGTCTTGGACATTAGACAAGATGATGGCTACTGCGTGGGAACAAGGTCAATCTGTCTTATTATATTCAGGTGAAATGAGCGAAATGCAAGTTGGGTCTCGTATAGATACTCTACTATCTAATGTAAACATTAATTCCATTACTAAGGGAGTATGGACGGATAAGGAACTTCAGAAGTACGAGGACCATATCGAATTAATGCAGGATAGTGATACCCCTCTTGTAGTTGTCACGCCGATGATGATTGGTGGACGTAACATGACACCAGCTTTATTAGATAGTATGATTCAGAAATACAAGCCTAAAGTAGTAGGTATTGACCAACTGTCCCTTATGAATGAATCTATACCAAGTCGCGAACAAAAGCGTATTCAGTACGCTAATATTACCATGGACCTTTACAAGCTATCTGCGAAGTACGGCATCCCTATTGTGCTAAATGTTCAGGCTGGACGTGCGGCTAAAGACGGCGGTAACGACACGATTCAATTAGAACATATCGCAGAGTCTGACGCAGTAGGACAGAACGCAAGTCGAGTTATTACTATGCAACGTGACGAGGCTAACGGTATTCTAAGACTGTCCGTAGTGAAAAATCGTTACGGCGAGGACAACAAGACAATTGAGTATATGTGGGACGTAACTACAGGTACCTATACTCTAATTGGGTTTAAGAGTGACGACGAGGAAGATTCATCTAGCCCTGTTACTTTAAAAGCTCGACAGTCGTCAAGTCGTCTACAAAAACAAGTCAGCCGGGAAGGAGTAGAAGCGTTTTGAAAGTTAATGGATTATATATTGACGCCACTTGTGAACAAATTATTCAGAAACTTACATTCGAACTTGAACATGACTATGGACGTACCTTATTTAGACGTACGAAGAGCCTAGGTTCGAATATGCAGTTCTCTTGTCCCTTTCATGGTAACGGTATGGAAAATCATCCATCATGTGGAATGAGTAGGGACATTACATACTCCGGTACACGTCTAATTGAAGCGGGTACGGTTCACTGTTTTACGTGCGGGTATACGGCTAAACTAAATGAATTTATTAGTGATTTATTTAACCGCAAGGATGGAGGATTTTACGGTAACCAGTGGCTAAAACGTAACTTTCTATCCGGCGAGGAACAGGTTCGACCATTATTAGATTTAGGTTTAAGAAAAGGGGCGGAACGTGGAAAACGTTCTTACCCTATTATTCCTGAATCCGAATTGGATAAGTACAGATGGATTCATCCTTATATGTACAAACGCAAATTGACTGATGAGATTATTGAACTATTTGACGTAGGTTACGATAAACTGAACGACTGTATCACGATGCCGGTTAGGGATATGGAAGGAAATACTGTATTCTTTAACCGACGGAGTGTAGGACAGAAATTCCATAAGTACGGGGAAAGTGACCCTAAGACTGAATTTCTGTACGGGGCTTATGAGGTATTGAAGTACCGCGATAGGTTCGAAGATAGTTCGAAACTGTATGTTACTGAATCAGCTATCAACTGTCTAACACTTTGGACACTTGGAATCCCCGCTGTGGCGCTGATGGGAGTAGGTGGAGGTAATCAATTCGAACTTTTAAAGAAGATGCCTTTCCGAACTATTGTATTAGCATTAGACCCAGATGAGGCCGGATATAAAGCTAGTTGCAAAATTCGTCAGCGGCTAAGTAGGGACAAGGTAGTATACTTCCTAAACTACCCAGCAGAATTTTGGGACAATAAATGGGATATAAATGACAAGCCGGAATTAATAGATTTTACAGATTTGGTCTTGTAATTTATTACCCGATAATGTATAATAGACTTATACAATTTCTTTAGGAGATTAAACAATGAACAAACTTGTGAATGAACTTGTGGACTGTATTGGTACAGTTCCGGATACTGATTGTGTAGCCTTGTATAATGTGGACCCTAACGGAGCCCTTGCCGTGGTTTATTCCCGGTACTCAGGTATGTTACATAAAATCGGACAACGCTATTTTAGCTTTAGCCGAGAGGATGTAGATAGCTTTGTTTGGAGTACATTAGATAAGGCTTTAAGTACGTTTAGAATCGACGCTGGAGCTAATTTTGCTACTTATGTCACAAGACTTATGCGGAACACGATGCGTAATGAATATCGACATTTAAAGGTTACATCTGTGCAACGAGATTGGTATGTAGATGTAGAGTGGGAAGGTAACACGTCTTGTGACGATGTGGATAATTACAATGTATTTTATTCACAGGGTGTGGAGGAAGATTGGTCAGCTATTGACATTACTACTTCACTACCTACCCTACCTTTAACAGATAAGCAATACGCTTATATTGAATGTATCGTACGGAACGGTCAAATCCTAACTGACGCAGAAGTCGCTAAAGAAATTGGCGTTACTCGTGCGGCAGTAGCAGGTATTAAACGTTCACTAGCTAAGAAATTGGATAATTTCCTAGATTAGTAGTATACCGTACACCTAAATTAGGTGTATATTAAATTATAAGGCACTTAAACACTTTAACCCTTATACACTTAAACACTTTAAAGGAGGACCGATATGGGTCGAGTAAGTATTAATAATTCCGGTAATTATGGAACCGGAAATGGTAATGGATTTTTCAGTTTGGCTGACGATAAGGATTCTGCAGTAGTTACATTTCTGTATGAAGACCCAGATGGCCAAGACATGGATTATTTTGTAGTTCACCGAGCAGACATTGACGGGCGTGAACGATATGTAAACTGTTTAGCTATCAGTGAAGACGGTGAAAGCATTCATCCAGAAGATTGTCCATTGTGCGAAGAAGGATATCCTCGTGTAGAGAAATTGTTCCTTCAATTGTATAACGAAAATACTGACCAAGTGGAAACGTGGGACCGTGGTCGTAGTTATGTATCCAAGATTGTTACCTTAATTAACAAGTATGGACCACTTGTGAACCAGCCGTTCGAAATTGTTCGAAGCGGTAAGAAGGGTGACCAACGTACTACGTACGAGTTCTTCCCAGAGTCAGCTGACCCAGATGTGACACTTGACGACTTCCCAGAGAAATCAGAGTTGTTAGGTACCCTAATCTTGGACCTAAATCAAGACCAAATGTACGATGTACTAGATGGTAAGTTTACACTAGAGGATAATTCCTCTCGACGCTCTAGCGGGTCTACACCTCGTCGAGGTTCTAGTCGGGATACAGGTTCTCGTAGTCATTCTCGTGAAGCTGTAACACGTCGCGGACCAAGTACATCAGGACCTCGTACTAGAGGCGGTCGGTTCTAAGGAGGAAGCAATTTAGCTTCCTTTTATTTTAGAAAGGTAAACAATGACACAAAAAGGATTATTCGGAATACCTACTCGTGGGGGTAGAAAGTCGGACCAGAAGTTATTAGCTCAAAAGCGCAATCGAAAAGATTCAGTAGAAGTTACCTATATTAGTGGGGACCATTTACGGGATGCTGTTACTAGAGCAAAGTCCATGTCTAAGCGTATTTTAAGTCACATTCTACCACAGCTTGAACTTGTAGATACGTTCGACCGGCTGGACGAGTATATAGGTGTATGTATTGAAAATGGAATTATATCCCTAGACGTGGAAACTAATGGACTAGATACTATTCATGAAGATTTAGTAGGGGTGTGTTTGTATACTCCAGGAGAGCGGTCAGTTTACGTACCGATTAACCACCGTAGTAACTTAACTAAACAACGAATTAAGAACCAGATTGAACCTTCGGTTATGAAAGAGTTCTTAGAAGAGTTAATGGAATACGGTGTTAAAATTGTGTACCATAATGCAAAATTCGATATTAAGTCAGTATTTTGGCAATTAGGTATTAAACTACCTCAGCCTTATTGGGATACTTACATTGCGGCTAACTTACTAAATGAAAATGAATCTCATAGCTTGAAAGTACTTCATGCTAAATATGTTCGAAACGATGAGAACGCTGAACTTGCAAAATTTAATGACTTGTTCAAAGGCATTCCATTTAGTTTAATTCCACCGGATGTTGCTTATATGTACGCCGCTTACGATGCTATTCAGACTTACGAGCTTTACGAGTTCCAGAACAAGTATTTAACTCCAGGTACGCCGGAGTGTGAATCTTGTAATTTAGAGCGAGTAAGTGAAGTTTATCAAAACATTGAACTTCCACTTATTAGCGTACTACTTGATATGGAAATTTACGGAGTATCGTTAGACCTGAACAAGTTGGATGAAATCCGTCAAGAGTTCGAAACTAAGAAACAAGAGGCCGAGGACTTATTTAACTACGAAGTAGCTAAATACGCACCGGAGATTGAAGACCTTCGAACTATTAATTTCCAACAGTACCAAAAGCTGTCCATGGATGTGAATGGGAATATTACTATCGGCATTAACAGTTCTACTCAACTAGCTATTTTGTTCTATGATATTTTAGGTCTGAAGAGTAATGACGATAGAGCTCCTCGAGGTACTGGAGTGGACATTGTTAAATCGTGGGACATACCTATTGCAAAAGCGTTACTTCAGTATCGTAAATACGCAAAATTAGTATCTACCTACACTACGTTAGACGAGTATTTAGCTAAACCTGACAATCGTGTACATACTACATTCAAGCAGTACGGGGCTAAGACAGGTCGTATGTCCAGTGAAAAACCTAACTTACAGAATATTCCTTCGCGAGGTGAGGGGGCAGTAGTTCGACAAATCTTTGCCGCAAGTCCTGGACATTACATTATTGGTAGTGACTATTCTCAACAAGAACCTCGTTCACTTGCCGAGTTGAGTGGGGACGAGAACATGATTCACGCCTATGAACAGAACCTGGATTTGTACGCAGTAATTGGTTCGAAACTATATCATACTGAATATGAAAACTGTTTGGAGTTTAATCCAGATGGTACTACAAATCCCGAAGGTAAGAAACGCCGTAACAACGTGAAGTCCGTTCTTTTAGGTTTAATGTATGGACGAGGTGCGGCAAGTATTGCGGAACAAATGAAAGTGAGCGTAAAGGAAGCTTCTAAAGTTATGGAGGACTTCTTTAAACAATTTCCAAAGGTAGCTGATTACATTGTATTCGTTCAACAACATGCTATTGACTACGGATATGTTGAAACGGCTACTGGAAGACGTAGACGCTTACCTGATATGAGTTTACCGCAATATACCTTTGAGTATGTAGACGCTAGTAAGAACGAAAACTTTGACCCACTGGACTTTAATGGGCAAGCTGAAGGTTCAACAGAAGTTCCAGATTACATTATTGGACAATATTGGGCGGAACTAGACAGAGCATGGGGGTTCAAAAAGCGTAACGAAATTAAGTCACGTGCGTTAGAAGAGGGTATTAGAATTCACGATAATGGCGGTAAGATAGCTGATGCGGAACGTCAGTGTCTGAACTCCGTGATTCAGGGAACCGCCGCAGACATGACTAAGTACGCTATGATTAAGGTACACAATGACCCTGAACTAAAAGAATTAGGATTCCATTTAATGATTCCAGTACACGATGAGTTATTAGGAGAGATTCCTAAGGAAAACGCTAAACGAGGCGCCGAACGATTAACTGAAGTTATGATTGAAGCCGCTAAGGATATTATTAGTCTACCTATGAAATGTGACCCTAGTATTGTAGATAGATGGTACGGAGAGGAGATTCAATTGTGATTGTCATTATTACTTGCGGTAAAGCTAAACAGGCTTGTCCAGCTAAAGCTATTGATATCTACATAGGCTCCGTATTTAAAGGTAAGTTGAAGTACGCTAAGGCTTTATACCCAGATGCTCCTATTTACATACTAAGCGCTAAATACGGTGTTATTCCAGCTGATAAGGTTATTGAACCCTACGACCTTATGGTACCTGAACGAGAAAATGAATTTTTCCGAAAATGGTCTAAGGAAGTATTAGTTCAGCTAGAACAGTTCGACCCTAAGGAAGAAGTCGTATTCTTAGGTAATCAGCATTATTACAAGCCCGTAGATAAATACTTTACAGGCAAAAAGCACGCGCCCATTATTGGACTTACACCAGGTAGACAGTTAGCTAGATTATCTCAGGAGCTGGAACAAGTAAAAAATTCGCAGCAAAGGAGACTATTCTAATGAAGAAATTTTTCAACATCTATACACTTCTATACATATTAGTAGGTGTATTAGGTACACTTGTAACCGTATGGTTTAAACCTCTACAAGTAGCTGGACTGGCTATTCCACCATCCAGCTGGCTAATGGGATTTTCTTTCCTACTGATTACTATTATTCACGACAGGTACGGTACTTCCGTATCTAGTAAGATGATTTGGATACTGTTATCCATTACGGCAGTTATTTGTATTTTACTTCAGTATACTTTAATGCTAGTCATTGCGAGTGGTGTAGCCTTTGTAGTAGGGCAATTTTGCACTAAAGGATTCTATACCTACGGCATAGAACGTTCTATTAGTGGAATTATGGGTTCTATTATAGACGCCGCAATTTGGATAGTATTAGGATTAAGTCCTATCGGGGTAGGTACAGTCAGCTGGTCTATTGTCCCTTACGCAATCGTAGGTCAGGTCATTGTACAGGTAATTCTTCAGTACATTGCCGGAAGACTTTATTCTAAATATTCGAAATAGGTACCAAGGGTTACCTATTTTTTAATTCTAGTAAACAAACTCGTAAAATTTGGTGTATAATAAAGTATACAGATTTTCAATTCGTTTGACCTGTAATTAAAAATAAACGGAGGACCGCATGAACAAAGTGGTATTATTAAGTGGAGGCATTGACTCCACAACCTGCCTAGCAATGGCAGTCGCTAGATACGGGGCGGACAAAGTTACCGCTCTAACATTCTTATACGGGCAAAAGCATTCCAACGAATTACAAAATGCCCGAAACGTAGCAAAACATCTTGGAGTCGAACTAGTAGAAGCTGAAGTTTCTCGACAAATCTTCCAAGGTTCGAAATCTACTTTACTTGAGGGTAACGGGGACATTTCCCACGAATCCTACGCAGACATTTTAGCTAAAAACGGTGAGGGTGTAGTAGATACCTATGTACCATTTAGAAATGGACTAATGTTGTCACAAGCCGCAGCGTTAGCATACAGTAAGGGCGCTGACGAAGTTTGGTATGGAGCTCATAGTGATGACGCTGCTGGGTCAGCTTATCCAGACTGTACACCTGAATTTTATGCGGCTATGGACCAAGCAATTTTCCAAGGTACTGGACATGCTGTACATCTATTAGCCCCACTTCTTCATCTAAACAAGGCGCAGGTAGTAGCCGCTGGACTTAAAATTAACGCACCTTATGAACTAACTCGTTCATGTTACGAGGGACACGAATATGCGTGCGGTAAATGTGCTACGTGTATCGACCGTTTACATGCGTTTGAAGTGAACGGTGTGACTGACCCTGTCCAATACGAAAGGAACTAGAAAATGAAAGTTTGTAAACAATTTAGCTTTGACGCAAGTCATCAACTTGTAGGTCATTTTGGAAAATGTGCTAACCTACACGGTCATACATATAAGGTTGAACTATCTTTTACTGGACCGCTTCACACCGAAGGTTCAAGTGAAGGAATGGTAGTAGATTTCTATCATGTTAAGAAATACGCTGGGGCGTTGATTGACCGTCTAGACCATGCTACACTTCTTCGGGGAGATGAACCTATTGCTTTGGCTAACGCCGTAAGTACTAAGCGAGTTATCTTTGGATTCCGGACTACCGCAGAAAATATGTCTAAATTCCTAGCTTGGTATTTAGGAAAAGCACTTCAACCTTATGCTCGTTTGGATTTTGTTCGATTGTGGGAAACTCCTACAGGTTACGCTGAGAGTGACTACTATGAAATCTTTACAGATGAAGAAGTAGAGCAGTATTATAACGTACGATTCTATGACAAGCATGGGTACATCACAGTGAAGGAGTTGTTAGAAAATGCCAAATCAGTATAATCAGCCTGACCGTGGGAAGATTAAAATTCGTACCAATAGTAAGACCGAGTTTCCAGTTATGGAAATTTTCGGACCTACTATTCAGGGCGAGGGTATGGTTATTGGTCAAAAAACTATCTTCATTCGAACAGGTGGATGCGACTTCCATTGTAACTGGTGCGATTCAGCTTTCACTTGGAATGGTACTACTGAACCTGAATACATTACAGGGCTAGAGGCCGCTAAACGAATTTTAAAATTAGCGTTCAATGACAAAGGTCAACAAATTTGTAATCATGTTACGTTGACAGGAGGTAACCCAGCACTCATTGGAGAACCTATGCAAGAAATGATTACTGAATTGAAGAAGTATGGTTTCAAGTTCGGATTAGAGACTCAAGGTACTCGATACCAAGAGTGGATGAAAGAAGTTTCCGACATTACACTAAGTCCTAAACCGCCGTCAAGTGGGATGCGTACTAATATGAAAATCTTGGAAAAGATTATTGAACGATTTAATGAGGAAGGACTCGAATGGTCGTTTAAGATTGTAATCTTCGACGATGTAGATTTAGCTTACGCACGTAACCTATTTCAAGAGTTTGCCCACTTAATGCGTCCAGTTAATTACCTATCAGTAGGTAACGCAAACGCCTACGAGGAAGGTAAAATTAGTGACCGCTTACTTGAAAAATTAGGCTGGTTATGGGACAAGGTATTCGAAGACCCTGCGTTCAATAACGTAAGACCTTTACCGCAATTACATACATTGGTATATGACAATAAACGAGGAGTATAAAATGAAAATTGAACAATTAGACAAAATGAGTAACATCTTAGGACGTGAGAATGGATTTTCTTCACTTCACGTAAATGAAATTACTACGCTGGACAACGCCGAGTCCGCTATTCGAGGACTGTTTGGTCTATTAGGTGAGGACGCAGAACGGGATGGACTACAAGATACGCCTTTCCGTTTTGTAAAAGCCCTTGCTGAACATACCGTAGGATATCGTGAAGACCCTAAACTACATTTAGAAAAGACGTTTGACGTTGACCATAACGACCTCGTCCTAGTGAAGGACATTCCATTCAACTCACTATGTGAACACCATTTAGCTCCATTCGTAGGTAAGGTCCATATTGCGTACATTCCTAGCGATAAGATTACAGGACTATCTAAATTCGGTCGTGTAGTTGAAGGGTACGCTAAACGACTTCAAGTTCAAGAACGTTTGACACAAGAAATTGCGGACGCTATCCAGGAAGTTCTAAACCCTCAAGCTGTTGCGGTAATCGTAGAAGCTGAACATACTTGCATGAGCGGTCGTGGGATTAAGAAACACGGGGCTACTACTGTTACTTCAACAATGCGTGGACTGTTCCGCGAAAACGATGCCGCACGAGCTGAACTACTTCAACTCATTCGTAATTAGGAGGCCAGTATGCAAGCATTTAAACGCAAAAAGATGGTCAGTGAACTTCAATTAGGTCTTACTTTGCTTTTCGTAGTAGCTTTAGTAGTAAGTAACATTATTACAAGTAAACAGGTACTTCTTCCATTTAATATTACAATGACTGGAGCCGTGTTCATTTTCCCTATTACTTACATCCTATCCGACCTGGTGTCTGAAGTGTACGGATACCGCTGGAGTCGTTTGACTTGTTACTTTGGATTTGCGGCTAACCTATTTGCAGCCCTAGTCTTTAGCGCAGTGATTCAAAGTCCTGCCCCAAGTTACTGGCAAAATCAGGAAGCGTTCCAAACAGTTCTAGGAAGTACACCTCGTGTATTAGTTGCGTCACTTCTAGCATTCGTTATTGGGGACTTCGTAAATGACCGAATCTTTGCTAGAATGAAACGTAAATACCCGGACTCGATTAAGGGATTTGGATCGCGTGCAATCTTTTCGAGTCTAATGGGTGAGCTAGTGGATAGCCTTGTATTCCTTCCTTTAGCATTCTGGGGATTGATGCCAGTTCAGACTCTAGTCATCATGACACTTAGTCAGGTAGTTATTAAGACAGGGTATGAACTAGTTATTCTCCCATTTACTACCATTGCGGTTAAGTTAGTAAGTCGATATGAGAATAGGAAGGTCGAACATGAGTATTAATTTATACTTCGCTGGAGGATGTGCAAAGGCTATTGAAGACTTCCTATTGTCCCGTAACGCTAATCGACTGTTCACTCAGAAGTACGAACGCAATTCCACAGGAAAGGTCTGGTTCGATTACGCAGACAAGCATCCAGACTTCAGTGGTAAGGTGTTTGTGGACTCGAGTGCCTATGGCGCGTGGACAAGAAATGTTCATATTGATCTAGACGAGTACATCGACTACCTAAATAGTAACGAAGGTAGGTTCGAAGTCATTGCGTCACTAGACGTCATTCCAGGGGATAAGGGACATTTTGCTACACGTCAGCAAGTATTAGACGCTAGTAGCCAATCGTGGGATAATTACCTGTATATGTACGAACGGGTAATTGATAAAGACCGCGTCATTCCAGTATTTCACATCGGGGAACCATGGGACTATTTAGATAAGATCCTGAACCACCGTCACAAAGACGGGTCCAAAGTGCTGTACATGGGATTAGGTGGACTAGTAGGTGTTCACGGTAACGAACGTGAGAAATGGCTTAGTCGTGTATTCGAAACTATTCAAAGTAGTTCGAACCCTGAAATTAAGACGCACGCCTTTGGTGTTACCGCGGTTAAAATCTTGGAACAATTTCCATTCACGTCAGCGGACTCTACTTCAGCCATTCTTACAGGTGCAATGGGTAACATTATGACCCCTTATGGAAATATTAGTTTTGCTCGTAAGGATGGAGGAGCCGCTAACTTCTACCGATTAGGTAAGCCGGTACAAGACAGTATCTTACAACTGATTCAGGAATCCGGTTTGAACTTTACAGTCGAGGAACTCGCAGACAATTACATTGCACGTGAATTAATCAACTGTCAGTACTTATTAGATTGGGCTAGTAATTATACTTACACGCCTATCAAGCACAAACAGAACCGATTATTTTAGCTCCTTATGAAATGACCTTATTATTAAATAAGGTCTTTTTAGGTGTTTACAAAATATCGAAAATTGGTGTATATTAATGTATAACTAAAATTAAAGGAGGCTCAAGATGAGCATTACGTTTAAAACGCAGACCCTTATGCAGGTCGTAGGCCAGCTAAATCGATTAGTTCCTAGTAAGTTACTCGAAATTACTCGATATTGGTATATCGAAGGAGCTGATGGAATTGTTACCTTTACAGCTTATGACGGTTCCAACTGGCTACGCTATACCCTCGAAGCTGACGGAGACATTGATGTCATTGTAAAAGCTGAGCAATTCGGTAAACTAGTTGAAAAGACTACCGTGGACTCTATTTCCCTTACACCTAAGGCGGAGTACTTGGAAGTTAAAGGTAACGGCACTTACAAGGTAGATATCGTACCAAGTGACGAATCTTATCCATTGTTCGATAGTGCGCTACCTGAAGATTTAAGTGAGGACGACGCTAAGTTATTGAAGTCTTCACTATTCTACAATATCGCCAACGTAAACGACTCCGCTGTATCTAAGAGTAACGCAGATGGTATCTATACAGGTTACCTATTAGACGGAGATCAAGCTATTACATCCGACATTATCCGGGTGTGTTTGAACCCTATCGATGATATTGGAGCTAAATTACTTATCCCGTCATCACTAATGCGACTACTTTCATCTCTAACGGATGACAAGTTGTACCTATGGACTTTGGATGACGAGTTCATTTATGTAGCTACCGCAACTGTAGAGATCTACGGTCGTGTAATGGAAGGGGTTGAAGACTACCAGGACATGAGCGTGATGGATAGCCAGAAGTTCGAATCGGAAGTTACATTACCGACCGCGGATATTCAAAGTATCCTAGACCGTCTTACTTTATTCATGACCGCTTTCGACAAAGGTACAATTCATTTAGACTTTGGACCTAAACAGCTTGCAATTATTACTACATCAGGTTCTAAGGAGCTGGTTAAGTACGCTTCAGGTGACAAAGGTACTGACTTCACGTGCGCAGTAAATAGCTTACTACTACGGGATATTTTAGCTACTGTATCGGAAGACTACTTCACCCTTCACTTTGGAAATGAACTATGTCTTAAGATTGAATCTAATGGGGTTACCTACTACTTAGCTACCCAAGAAGAAGGAGACGCTTAATGCCAAGTAAATTGTCCAGAATTGCAAAGATGGTAGCGGCTGAAAAGGTAAATGAGCCTGCGGCTAATTTCGTGGACAAGTTTACTCAGGTTATTGAGACTACCCAAAAGGCTTATACTCCATCCACCTACTACAAACCAAGTGGCGTGGGTGGGTGTATTCGTAAGATGTATTTTGAGCGGATAGGTAAAGCCCTACAGGATAACGCTAGTTACAATCTAATCGCTATGGGAGAAGCAGGTACATTTAGGCACGAAGTCCTTCAGGAGTACATGGTTCAGATGTCCCAAACTGACCCAGATTTTGAGTGGTTAGATGTAGCAGAGTACCTGGAGGAAAATCCGGTAGAGGGTACCGAGGTTGACAAGAACTTCGTCAAAAATGAATACGAGACGAAGTGTAAAAATGAACTACTTCAGCTATCGTTCCTATGTGATGGACTTGTAAGATGGCGAGGTAAGGTGTACATTATGGAAATTAAAACTGAGACCATGTTCAAGTTTAATAAACATACTGAACCTTACCCAGAACATAAGATGCAAGCTACTTGCTACGGAATGTGTTTAGGTGTAGACGATGTACTATTCTTGTACGAGAACCGTGATAACTTCGAAAAGAAGGCTTACACCTATCACATCACTGACGCTATGAAGGACGAGGTACTTGACAAGCTAGTTACTTGTGAGGAGTACGTAGAGAAAGGGGAAAGCCCGAAAATCTATTGCTCGTCTAATTACTGTCCGTACTGTAGGAAGGAGGGACGTAACCTATGACATACACGGGTAAAATGTTCGAAGAGGATTTTAGGAAGGGGGCAGATCTTTGCGGAAATGACGCAAGATTTTCCCGTCTGTACGACACTACGAACGGCTTTAGAGGAGTTGCAAATCCATGTGACTTTATAGCCGCGACGAAGTATGGGACAGTTTACGTCGAACTAAAAACTACTCATTCTAGTTCCTTACCATTTTCGAATATTAGTGAACATCAGTGGAATGAACTATTCCTAGCTGATCAATGTGCGTATGCTTTAGGTGGCGTATTAGTTTACTTCCCTAAGCACGCTATGATTAAGTGGTACCCTATGACTGACCTTACTCGTCTAAAACATCAAGGGAAGAAGAGTATTAATCCTTCAGTAGAGACGGATATTGGATATTCTGTACCTTATCTAAAGAAGCGTACTCGACTCACTATCCCTATTGAAAATGTTCTTAAAGCGTTCAAGGAACATTTAGCGGACAAGACTAATGGGTAGAGCTAAGTTACCTCACATTGATATACGACTTGACGAGCTTGCGGAAGCTTCGAAGAACGCCGAAGATTACGGAGAAATTGTCAATGTCGTAGTGGACGAAGTAGTTCAGAAAGCTACGAAGCCTTTGGACGATGTGATGGAGAAAATCCAGGAACATCTTACAGACGTTCAATCTATGACTACCGAAGATCTGAACTATTTCATTACCTACCTTCCTACTGTTATGTACTTTACTACAGACAGAGCCGAGTTGGTGGGTATTAAGATGGACGCAAGTGCTGCGATTCGCCGGGAAAAATACGACGATTTATATGCGTTTGCGGCCGGTAAAACAATTCCAGATAAAGAATCAGAAACTCGTAAATTAGTTATGAACGAGTCTGTTATCGAAACTGCCTATAAACGGGCCTACAAGAAGGTTCAGTCTAAACTGGAACAAGCTGATAAAGTATTAGCTTCCCTTAAAAGAGTTCACCAATTTAGACTTAATGATATCGAACTCACACAATATAATTCAACAGGAGTAACATTACATGCAAAAAGAAATCGCCGTAAAGATGATTGACCCTAAATTGGACCGACTTAAATTCACAGGAGATTGGGTCGATGTACGAACTAGTTCCATTACTGAAATCAATGCTAGTAAGGAACAAGTTTCGAAATGTCGAACCATTCTTCAAAAAGCTCAAGTCTGTCCTATTAAGGCGGGCGAAAGCATTAAAATTGCACACGGGTTTGCTTTAGAGTTACCTAAAGGACACGAAGCTATTCTCCATCCTCGCTCAAGTCTGTTCAAGAAGACAGGACTAATCTTTGTTTCTAGTGGAGTTATTGACGAGGGTTATAAAGGGGATACAGATGAGTGGTTCTCCGTATGGTACGCAACCCGTGACACTGAACTATTCTACGACCAACGTATTGCCCAATTCCGAATCCAACCTAAGCAACCCGAACTGAAGTTTAACTTCGTGGATACTTTAGGTAACGACGCTAGAGGGGGGCATGGAAGTACAGGAGATTTCTAATGAAGCTAGAACAACTTATGCAAGATTGGAATAAGGATTCCAAGGCGTTGGTAGCTGTACATGGATTAGAGCGGGAGAACTTACCTCGTATCCCGTTCTCTACTCCTATTATGAACTATCAGACGTATGGAGGACTTCCTCGTAAGCGGGTCATTGAGTTCTTCGGACCCGAGTCTAGTGGTAAAACTACATCGGCATTGGATATCGTGAAGAACGCCCAGTACATTTTCCAGGAAGAGTGGGAACAGTTACAAGAGGATCTGAACACCAAATTAGAAGAGTTACAGAACGCAAAAGGTTCGAACAAGACTAAAATTAAGGAAATCCAAATGCGTCTAGACGCCCATAAGGAACCGCTGAAAATTGTATACCTCGATTTAGAGAATACATTAGATACAGATTGGGCTAAGAAATTGGGCGTGGACGTGGACAACCTTTGGATTGTACGTCCGGAACATAATTCCGCAGAAGAGATCCTTCAGTATGTACTAGATATGTATGATACAGGAGAAGTAGGTCTTATTGTTTTAGACTCTTTACCTTACATGGTTAGTCAGAACTTGATGGACGAGGAGTTGACCAAGAAAGCCTACGCAGGTATCTCCGCGCCGTTAACGGAGTTCAGTCGAAAAGTAACTCCACTACTGACTAAATACAACGCTATTTTCTTAGGTATTAACCAAGTACGGGAAGACCTAAATAGCATGTACTCCACCTACTCTACTCCAGGTGGTAAGATGTGGAAACACGCTTGCGCGGTCCGAATTAAGTTCCGAAAAGGTGACTTTATTGACGAGAAGGGTGAAAAGGTTAATAGGTCCGCTCGTAACCCGGCAGGTAACATGGTAGAAGCCTTTGTAGAAAAGACTAAAGCCTTTAAACCCGACCGTAAATTAGTTCAATATACATTGTCCTATCACGAAGGTATTCAAGTGGAAAGTGACCTTGTAGATGTAGGAATTGAATACGGTTTTGTAGGAAAGAGTGGAGCATGGTTCACTATCCTTGACCCAGATACTGGTGAAATTTTACAAGATAGTGCCGGCGAGGATTTAAAATTCCAAGGTAAGGCTCGTATCGTAGAACGTCTAAGAACAGATGATGAAGTATTTAATGACCTAATGACCGCAGTACATGAAGCTATTACTTACGAAGAACAGTAGGAGCTAGTCATGGTTCAACGAACACTATTTAATCGACCTACAGGTCCTAAATTAGCTACAACTAGAAAGCGTCCACCTCTTAATTCTAAGGTACTTACCCTTATGAATCAAAGGGAACGTCAAATTTTAGTTCACTCTAATTTGTACTATCGGCAAAATACGAATATTGTATCAGATTTTCAGTACGATAGATGGAGTCATGAGCTATATGACCTAATTACAAAATATCCTAAAGAATTTAGGAAGTCCGCATGGTTCCAAGCATTTAGGGACTTTGATGGAAATACTGGAATGGGCTTACCGTATACACATCCATGGGTAGAAGGTACGGCCCTTCATTTATTGAAGATTACAGGAGGGAAAAGCTAGTGATAAATTTAGCTAATAAATATCGCCCAAGAGCCTTTCAAGACGTAGTAGCTCAAGGGTATGTAAAGCAGATTTTACTGAACCAATTAGAAACTGGAGAGATTAAACATGCCTATTTATTTTGCGGAGGAGCTGGGACGGGTAAGACTACGTCCGCTCGTATCTTCGCAAAAGAGGTAAATAGTGGGGAAGGTACTCCTATTGAAATTGACGCAGCGTCTAATAATGGTGTAGAGAATGTGCGTGACATTATAGAGGACAGCAAGTTTAAATCGCTAGACAGTAAGTACAAGGTGTATATTATTGACGAGGTTCATATGCTTTCTACAGGAGCATTTAATGCGTTACTAAAGACACTAGAAGAGCCTCCCGCAGGTACTATCTTCATTCTATGTACCACTGACCCTCAAAAGATTCCTGCTACAATTATGTCCCGAGTTCAGAGATTCGACTTTACTCGAATTAGCGTTGACGACATTGTTAGCCAGCTTAAGTATATCCTAGAGTCCGAGAACGCCGAAGGAGCTTCGTACGACTACGATATCGAGGCTTTACGGTTCATTGCTAAATTAGCAAATGGTGGGATGCGTGACGCTATTACACGTCTAGAAAAAGTATTAGATTATACAGACTACGTAACTGTTCAGGAAGTAGCTGATGCTTTGGGTACTCCTGATTACGAAACGTTCGTAAACTTAACTAACACTATCCTATCTAATAGTACGTCAGACGCATTGAAACTTTTAGACGAGTTCCACATGAGCGGTAAGGACCTTAAACTAACCATGCGTAACTACACTAACTTCTTAGTCGATGTATGTAAGTACTTCCTAACGAAGAATTTAGAGCTTACTAACTTACCGGACCATTTAGAAGAAGATTTAGCAGACATTAGAAATTCTACTGGATACTCTATCTTACTATGGATGTTAGAAGAAATGAACTCCTTGAACTCTACTATTAAATGGGAACCAAACGCTAAACCTATTATCGAAGCACAGATACTATTAATGACGCAGGAGGATTGATATGATTAAGTTCATCGGCCAGGGTAAGGCTAAAGAGTTTGTAAAACGCCGCAAGTCCTTACCTAACTGTACTGTCATTATAGGACCTAAACGGAGCGGTAAGAGCACGTTTGCGCGGTATATCTGCGAGGAATTAGGGTATAATTGTGTATTCATTGATAACAAGGTCGACAGCATTCGGGAAATGATTGAACTTAGTTCAAGTCTAGCCCAGCCTACTTTATTCGTTACTCGCATGTCGGGAATGTCAGTAGGCGCTAAAAACAGTCTGCTAAAGGTAACAGAAGAACCGCCTAAGAATGTTCACTTATGTCTACTAGCCTACACGGAAGGTGACGTATTGGATACACTAATCTCCAGGTCGTGGGTTATTAACTTACTACCTTACTCCTGCGACGAAGTTGCGTACTACCTAGAGCGCTATGTGAAAGGTGTAAGGGACATTATTCCCCTTAGTACCCTATTTAGTAGTCCTGGACAAGTTAACCAAGTTATAACGGAGTACGGCAAGGAAGGACTAGAATTGTATTTAGATAAAGTTCAATTCTTTTACGACAATATCTTTGAAGCTTCCTCTAGTAACGCACTAAAGATGGCTGATTGGTTCCGTTTCAAGGATACTGACGCCGCAGAAGATACACTAATACCTGAACTATTTTTAGAACTATGTATGAACTATATAGGTACACAAAATCGTAACATTTTAGATACTGATACACTTGTTCGAAACTATGAACTTCTTCGAAAACTTGCAATCTGTTTAGGTTCTGTAAGTACTAGGGGACGGAACAAGTTATTCGCGATTAATAAGCTAATTAAGGAGGTACACGAAATTGGCTAATTTAATGGAGTTTATGACTCATATTAGAGAAGATAGATTACTTCCTTTTTACATCTTCACTGGCGAAGAGATTGGGCTCATGAATGTATACCTGGGTCATATTCAGTCACCTGTTATTCGCGAGAGTAGTGTAGCTAGTGTTATACGTCCATTAACTCAACGGTCTATTGTAAATACTAACCGTGTTTACGCAGTAAGGGATGACAAGGATTTTATATCCAATGAATCCCGCTGGAAAGTTTTAGAGGACATTAAGTACGGTACACTTATCCTGATGTACACTAAACTGGACTCGCGCAGTAAATTCCTAAAGCAGTATCCAGATAATGTAGTCATGTTTGATAAAATGACTACACCTCAATTAGTGAATCACTTCTCTAAGAAATTCAGATGTACGGTACCTATCCTTGAGTATGTCATTGAAGCATGTGACCGAGATTATTCGCGAATTGAAAACGAGTTAGACAAAATTAGTCGAGTAGACTTACCTACTGAGGAAGCCGTGGATTCACTAATTTACCGGGAATCTGAGTTCGAAATCTTTGAGGCCGTTAAATGTGTTATTAGTTATCGACCTACCCAGGCTTTCGAACATATTCATACCTTACTAAGTAAGCATGAAAATGTACTAGGATTTCTTACTCTACTGTACAATCAATTCAGCGCCGCAAGTCGAATATTAGGTACAGATAACGCTAAAGAATCTACTGTAGGTATTAAACAGTTCACTATTAATCAAATTAGGTCGAACTTTAATTACACATTAGATTCGGCTTTTGAAGGAATGGTAATTATCGGGGACATAGTCGAAGGTATTAAATCTGGACTATATACAGATGTAACAGGTGTTCAAATTTGCCTATTAAAACTTTTTGAATTGTCGTAAACCAATTCGATAAATTCGGTGTATATTAAACTAAGTAAAGGAGGAGCCAATGGGTAACAAATCACCGACAAAACTAGCCCGAGTATTCCTAGCTGGGAATTTAGGGTACCTAGAAAGCCTAATTAGTCAATATGGACCTAATATGTCCATTCAGGAAATTTACAATAAAGAAAAGGAAAAACAAAAATGACGAACATTAAAACATTCAAGCAGCTAGTTACTAAGCATATTCAGCGTGATGGGGTTGATAACCTTTTAGAGTGGGTAACGAATGAAACTGACTTCTTAACTGCTCCAGCTAGCACTCGATACCATGGTTCATATGAAGGTGGATTGCTTGAACATTCCCTTAACGTATTCAACCAACTTGTCTGGGAAATGGACCATGTAGTAGGGGAAGGTTGGACTGAACTATATTCTATGGAAACCGTAGCTATTGTAGCATTGTTCCACGACCTTTGCAAAATTGACCGTTACGTATTAGGTCAGAAATGGCGTAAGGACGAGAACGGTGAATGGGAGTCTTACGACGCCTACGAATACAATCAACAGAAACCTGAAATGGGACATGGTGCTCAATCCGTATACTACCTACAAAAATTCATTCAGTTGACTGAAATGGAAGCTCAAGCTATTTACTGGCACATGGGAGCCTATGATATTAGCCCTTATTCAACCCTAGCGGCTTGCAGTGAAACCTTTAAATGGAACCCACTGGCATTCTTGTTACACCGTGCGGATATGGCGGCTACGTATGTAGTAGAAAATGAAGCTTTTGAATATGCCACTGAACCTGCAGTAGGGGAAGCTGAACCGGCTGAAGAAGTGGAAGAAAAACCAGCTCGTAAGCGTGCCCGTAAAACTGTTAAGGAAGAGCCTGTAGAGGAAGAGCAGGAAGAAAAACCAGCTCGTACTCGTCGACGCCGTAAAGTAGCTAAAGAGGAGGACGTACAAGAAGAGCAGGAAACTGAACAAGAAGAACCTGTAGCACGTATCACTCGACGTAAAAAGGTAGCTGAAGCTGAACCGGAAGAGATGAAGGAAGAGGAACCAGTGGAAGAGGAAAAACCATCCAAGATTCGTCGACCTCGTAAAGGTGTACGGGCTAAATCAGGTGACCCGGTAGTAACTACCTACTACTTCTACAACGAAGCTGACGACTACTACTACAAGAAAGACGTTAATGAGCCGGACAACGGCGACGACATTTTAGTAGCTGAACTTGAGTATTTAGATGCTATGTGTCCAGTACTCGAAGAAGACTTCTTCTACACGCTTGACGGTAAACCTGGCAAATTAGCTAAAGGGGAACGTTTGCCTGAGGAATACGACGAAGAGACTTGGGAACCTATTACTGAGGAAGAGTATGAAGAGTTGACTAAGCCAGCTGAAACTACGGTAGTACGCGCATCTCGTAAGAAGCCTACTCCAAGCCGTCGACCACGTCCATAAGGAGGTATATGTATGTGTCAACATTGTGAAGGACATGATACTGCTGATGTATCATTCGTGTTACGTAACGAAGCAGGGAAGGCTACTGAAATTAACTTCTCCTACGAGGAGCTAGAGCAGTTCGCTAAGCAGATTGACGAGATGTCGCATAAGGGACATGAGAACTTCCAAAAGATGACTGCCCTTGCTTATTTAAGTAATAAGGAAGTTCAGCAAGCGGAAATTCGTACAGCTTTAATTGACGCTAAGTTTGCAACCTACCGTGAAGCAGTATTAGAGGCCGCTGAGAAGTGTACGGACCTTGAACATTTCCGTCGGGAATTGAAAACTATCGAAAACACTAATGAATTAGTAGAGAAGCTATCACCGTCACTTGCACGAATGATGGAGGACTAGTATGGAACGAATATGCGCAGTAATGGTATTTGAATACCATAACGATTCTAAACCTATAGAAATACCTGCGTTATTCGATTGTATGGAAGATATAGAAGCCATAGTGGACTATGTTGAACTAGTGATGGATGACCCAGACCCTTCGCGAGGAGGGTCCGTTATCCTGACTCCATACAATCCGGACATTAACGGAGAGTATATCGCAGTAAATTGCGTAGTTAGTCTAAGACATATTAAAGCAATGAAATGTACGTGCAGTGTAATTAAATATAAGGAGCCGCTAGATGTCTCAAAATCGTAGACAGTTATCCACTAGTGTCAAGGCGTTTGTGGAGGACTATAAACGGGCAAAGCTTAGAATAGCCTATCTAAATTCCAAACACGCGCACAATGTGGATAATGAATTAGAGAGTTTGACTCATTTTGTAAAATGTATAGATGACATGGTATTATGCTTTCCAGAAAGCCAGCAGATTATTTTCCAGAAGTGTATATTAGATGACCTTCCAGTTACGAAAGCAGCTTTGGAAATTGGATATCATTATACATGGGTACTAGAACTTCGAGACCGTGTTGTTAAGGCCTTGGAGAGCGCGATTCAAAATGATGGAATTATTACATCCGATTTAGGATTAAAATTAAAGGGGGTTATAGATGGTAACTGCATTAATTAAAGGCGTTAGCATTATCTTATTTCTAGCCAGTGCGCTAAGTGCATTATACGCACTACTGCGTCTACCGTTATTAGATAGAGGCGCAGATATAAATCCAGTAGCGATAATAGCAGGTCTAATCTGTAGTACCGTTATTCTCGTGATTACCGGCTGGTATTTAACGGTAATGTCATGAGGAAGGGTATACCGACTAGAAGAGCTAGTTCGCGACAGGAGAAGCAAATTGCACGTGAATTAGGCGGACGTGTTCAGCCTAATAGTGGAGCAACTGATTTCTATAAAGGTGACGTCATGACAGACAATATGCTTATTGAATGTAAGACTGTTATGAAACCTCAACGTTCCATTACGGTTAAGAAAGAATGGTTCGAAAAGAATGAGCGGGAACGGTTCGCTAGTAAGAAAGACTATTCCGCAGTAGTCTTTGACTTCGGGGACGGACAAGAACAGTATATAGCTATGGATGTTAAAGCATTTAAAAGGTTACTTAGAGACCAGAAGGAGGACATATGACAGATAACCAGAAGTGTTTATTAGTAGTAGATGAAAAAGGTCAATTACGCCAGTATGAGTTAGACGGGGTGAACAGTACTTACCTAGATGTAACTAATCTAGACCCTATTGTACTGAAAACGGTAATTGAACTAATTTCTCGTAGCCGAGTTGGTGTAACTAAATACGGCACTACACTACATGAAAACCACGCAGATGATTTTTTACAACATGCTAAGGAGGAAGCACTAGATTTAGCTAACTACCTTACCAAGTTGCAATCAGAGCAAAAATAAAAAGACCTCTCTCAGGTCTTTTTTTATTTGTTCGAATTATTTACAAGCTGCTCGTAAGCGAAGTCAATTAATTCTTGTCGAGTAAACTGATACGCCTTACCATTTAGTACTACGACAGGAAGTAAGCTAGTGTCTAAACCTACACATCCAATACCGTCACTTGTTAGCAGGAACTCCATATCGTTACGGAGTAAGGTCACATCCTTTAGGTCTTTAATACTTCCTACCATTCTCCGTCCTCCACTTCTTTTACTACCGTGTTACAGTCCAAGCATCGCCAGAATTTGCCGCTAGGAACAGGTTCAGGTACATTTAACTTATCCCCAAACTGATTAATAGTAAACACTCCTGGGTACTTAAATGTACATCCAATTTCCATAGACTTACATTTTGGACATTGTAGTTTTTCGAACTTTTTCTTGTGTTTGAACAATTGAACACATTCTAAATCAGTGAACAATCTATCGTCCTTATAGACAATACCTTCCATTAACTCGTCTTCTGAACAACCCTCGTCTAACAAGTCTCCGATAGTGTGAGAGTAGGCGGTGAGTACAGAAAACAATCCGGGCGCGTGTCTTTTACTAACTTGAAGTTCAGTACAGGTCATCCAGGGCTGAGGAGTTTTCGTGAAGATTCGAATTCCTTCAGTATAACTCAAGTTCGGGTCAATGTTCCCTAACAGGCGCAAGACAGTTCCATTCATAATCATGTCTACATATACCTGAAATGTATCCATATTAGGTAAATACTTACAAGTAATCTTTCTATATAGAATGGATGGAATATCTCTTACGACCGTAGCTGGTCTAGTTCTATGAGGCTTACGTTTCTTATTCTTAGCCATTATTCCTGTACCGCTGTAGGTTGTTTTAACTCTACAATTTCCTTCCCTTGGTATTTTACCACTTCTTCTAATTGAACCACTTTGGATTCTAGGTTATGTAAACGGTAATCTAAACGCTGACGTTCCTCCCAAATTGTAACAAGGGTAAATATTAGAATACCGAATGCGCAAAGTGTGGCAAGTGTAGTAATTGAATAAATAACACGGTCAATTCTAATTCTTCTCTTCATGTATGGGTACATATTAAACCTCTTTCTCTACTGTAATTCTAAAATCTTGTTCATTTAGGCTTAGAGACAAAACTGTCCCAAGTCTTTTTTCATTCGTTAATAAATCAATAATAATTTCTAAAACTTGCTTACCTAGAACTAATTGGGTTGCTACGATATCTGACTCGTCCATTGTTATACCTCCTTAATTAACTGATGTGCATAAGCTAAACAAGATGAACTTCCGAACTTATTAGCTAAATGTTGGTAATAGTTAGCTTCTTCAATTTTACTAACTTTGTTTTCCTGAACCTGACGGTCCGCGAAAGTCATAGGGGCTTGATTATTTGCTCGGTCAAAAATTAACATGGGATACCTCTTTCTATTTTGTATATTCTTCGAAAATTGGAATAACTTGTTCGGCGATATGTTTCTTTCGAACAGTTACTCGACCTCTTGCAGGTGCGTTCATAATTTTACGACATTGTTCCAAAGTTCTCATGCCGTAACTTGCGGCTAATTGAAGCCATTTAGCTTCCGCAGGTTCAACTTTAATGTATCTAAGTGTACGTGGATTAACTGTATAGCTTCCTAAACTCTGAAACAGTGGTACACATCCTTCGCCAATGGAGGGGATATTCCAAACTTGATAATCCCCTGTAATAAATTGCGCCGGATAGAAAGTATTCGAACCTTGTACAATAATATCCATTCTATTTACCCCCCCC